>ERZ791899.32-NODE-32-length-189313-cov-40.799047_pt1 | contig 189313 bp, 176 predicted proteins | sample MGYA00510151_ERZ791899 | MGnify/ENA primary metagenome ERZ791899 (study PRJEB30046, sample SAMN00792118) | human gut metagenome | study: EMG produced TPA metagenomics assembly of the A metagenome-wide association study of gut microbiota in type 2...
AACCGAAAACAAGAAAAACGCTTCTGGAGTGCTGACCAAAAGCGTTTTGTCTACATTCTGAGGAATTGTGGTGACACAATTCTTTTTTCTTAGTATAATAATCCCATGAAATTCTTATTAACAGCTATTAATGCAAAATTCATACATTCCAATCCTGCTATTTACAGTCTGCGGGCCGGTGTGGGAGAAAAGTTACAGCCCTATGTGGAACTGGCGGAATTCACCATCAATGAATCTCTGGAAAGTATTTTGGAGGGAATCTGGAAGCGTCAGCCAAAGGTAATAGGATTTTCCTGCTATATCTGGAACTGGAAGCTGATCCGGGAAATTCTGACGGAACTGCCGAAAATCCTGCCGGATACGGAGATCTGGCTGGGAGGACCGGAGGTGACTTATGATGGACCGGGGCTTTTAAGAGAGTTTCCTCAGGTTACCGGAATCATGGTGGGAGAAGGAGAAGTCACCTTTCGGGAGGTACTGGGCCAATATGTGCGGGAAGCAGAAAGCACCGGACAGTCCGAACAGCAACCCGAACCCGACAGCATAGAACAGCAGGCAGCAGATCGAACGGGAACGGTTGCAGGAAAGAACGTTGCAGAACGCTTTGGGCAGATCTCCGGCCTGTGTCTTGCCTCCGGTTATACGGCACCTAGAGAACTGACGGATTTGACCACACTTCCTTTTCTCTATGAGGATATGGAGCCTTTTACGAATCGTATCATCTATTATGAGACCAGCAGAGGATGCCCTTACCGATGCAGCTATTGCCTGTCCTCCATAGATAAGAAAGTGAGACTACGTGACATAGATGTCGTAAAAAGAGAACTGCAGTTTTTTCTGGATCAAAACGTAAAACAGGTGAAGTTCATTGACAGGACGTTCAATTGTGACCACAAGCATGCCATGGAGATCTGGCGGTATATTTATGAACATGACAATGGCGTCACCAACTTCCATTTCGAGATTTCCGCCGATATTTTGCGGGAAGAGGAGATTGCCCTGCTGAACCGCTTCCGTCCGGGACTGGCACAGCTGGAGATCGGGGTGCAGTCTACGAATCCGGAGACAATACGAGCTATTCACCGTGTCATGGATGTGAACAAGCTGGAGAAAATTGTGGCGGCCATTCACAGAGGACAGAATATTCATCAGCATCTGGATCTGATCGCGGGTCTTCCTTTTGAAGATTATGAGAGCTTCGGCAGATCCTTTGACAGGGTGTATGCAATGCAGCCGGAGCAGTTACAGTTAGGCTTCCTGAAGGTGTTGAAGGGCTCGGATATGCATGAGCATGCACAGGAGTACGGAATCCGCTATCTGGAACAGCCGCCCTATGAAGTGTTGTATACGAACTGGATCAGCTATGGAGAGATCCGGAGGCTGAAACGGATCGAAGAGATGGTAGAGCTATATTATAACAGCGGCCAGTTTACTCATACCCTGCCTGTATTGGAAAAAGCATTTTCCGGTCCCTTTGCCATGTATGAGACGCTGGCGGATTATTATCAGGAGCAGGGATATTTTACCAACAGTCCGGCCAGAGCTTACAGATATCAGATCTTATTGGAGTTCGCAGCGATGAAAGATCCGGCCAACCGTGAGATTTACAGAGAACTTCTGACTTATGATATGTACCTTCGGGAGAATCTGAAGAGCAGGCCTGCGTTTGCGGCAGAGATCACGGAAGAGGAAAAACAGGATATCCGCCGTTTTTACCAGACGGAAGAGCAGGAGAGACATTATCTTTCTGCCTATGATCAGTATGACTGGAAACAGCTAAGCCGAATGACACACTTAGAATCGTTCCGGTATCCGGAACCCCATTACGTGTTGTTTGATTATCAGGAGAGGAATCCGCTCAATTATGAAGCCAAGGTGCAGGTGATCGGGTATCCGATATTATAAGTACAGGAGAAGACCGGTTCATAAAAATTGAGGTATGCAGTCGGAATATATCGGAGGAATCGTCTGCAAAATGGAGATCAGTATGTATGACACTTATGTCAGTATAGATTTGGAGACCACGGGCCTGAATCCCAAGAGAGATCGGATCATAGAGATCGGTGCGATCCGTGTGGAGCAGGGACAGATTGTGGAAGAATTTTCTACGTTTGTGGATCCGGGGCGGAAATTGGAAGAACGGATCACAGAACTTACGGGAATCCGGGACGAAGACCTTGCGGATGCACCTCAGCTGGATGAGGTTTTTCCAAAATTATTGGAATTTATGGGAGAATTACCGTTGCTGGGACACAGCATTTTGTTTGATTATTCTTTTTTGAAAAAAGCGGCAGTGGACCGGAAGATTACTTTTGAGAGATCGGCGGTGGACACTTTGCAGGTCGCCCGGAAATATCTGCAGGAACTGCCTCATCGTAATCTGTGGTATCTGTGTCAGTATTATGAGATCCCGCATCATGCACACCGGGCTCTGGAGGATGCGAAAGCCACGGACCGGTTGTTCCGAAAGCTGGCAGAATTGTTTTATCAGGAGGAAACCGGTGGACAGGCATCGACAGAATCCGTCGAAAAGAAAGCAAACAATAATCTGTTTGAGCCGCAGCCATTACATTTTCAGGTAAAAAGAGATACGCCCGCGACGAAACCGCAAAAAGAGCGGTTATATCGTCTGGCAGAGCAGCATAAGATAACTTTGGAGGTCGATGTGGAAAAGCTTACCCGCAGTGAGGCGAGCAGGCTTGCGGATAAGATTCTTGCAAAGTACGGACGATAGAATTACGCAAAGCGGAACGCAGTCCTTCCGCACGGTGGATCAGATCGGCAATTTTGTCATATTCCTTCCGGCCGGCATAGATTTTAGCCAGCGCATAGTAAGTATGGCTGACGTCGGTGCCGATGGAGACGGCATACGCGAGAACCGTTTCCGCATCTTCTGTCAGACCGGATTCCAGAAGCAGATCGGCCCATTGCTGCAGAGTACGTACCAGTACGGTGTAATTCTGATCATACTGGGACAGCGGTGTAATGTTCGCAGTGCCGTATTCCAACTTGAGGTCGGTGTTGGTGAAGCCTGTGAGATTTACGATCGGCTGTGTAGACAGAGAAGTAAGGAGACTACGGTATTCTTCGGCTCTTTCGTTGTCTGGAAGGGCATCCACGGGAAGCTTATCCAGGTGGATTTTTACATAGTCTAGATCATCCAGAGGCTTTTTGCGGACGGAGTTGGCTTTCCGCTCTCTGGCCCAGAACTCTTTTTCCCGGTTTTCCGCGATGCGCTGTTGGCGTTTGGTAGCATGTGCCACTACGGCAATCAGTATGATTAAACTTGCCAAAATCTTTAAACTCATATATAATATCCTTTCAGAGTAAAAGTGATTTTTGAAGCATTTATGGAGGTTTTTACCATGTTTAATATGAATAATAAAAAAGTAAAACAGCGAATCTCCGCAGCTATCATCGTGCTGCTTGTGATTGCTATGATCGTACCTACTATAACATCTATTTTCTACTAATTCAACTGCGGATGGAACAGTAGACGTGCCCGAAGGAAGGGCAGAGGAGTATTATGAGTAAATATCGTAAGGGGTTTTACGGCATTCTGTTATTGACTTTGACAATGCTGTTCGGAATGACAGCGCAGGCCAAGACAGATGATACTATTAAGACAGGAATTTATGCCGGGGATGTGGAACTATCCGGAATGACGGCACAGGAAGCAACAGCGGTTATCGAAGAACATATCGAAAGTCTGAAGGATGTGGAGATCACACTGCTTGCGGCAAATGATCATGATGTGACCACCACAGCCGGAGATCTGGGTGTGACCTGGAAAAATCCTGAGCTGGTGCAGGAAGCATTGGAACTGGGGACACATGGAAATGTCATTGAGCGTTACAAGATCTTGATGGATCTGCAGCATGAAAATTACGTATATCCCATTGAACTGGATTTTGACTTACAGGCGATCAACGATCTGCTGACCAGATGCACTAAGTATGATCAGGAAGCCATCAACGTCTCTCTGAAGCGGGACGGCGGTAAATTTACCGTAGTGGAAGGTCAGACAGGATATGTGTTGGATGTGGAGAAATCTATCGATGCGGTATATGACTATCTGACAGAAGAATGGAATCATGAGGCCTGCAGCATTCCTTTGGAGATCGTAGTGGATGAGCCGAAGGGAAGTGCTGAGGAACTGGCACAGGTAACGGATGTATTGGGAAGCTTTACCACATCTTATAAGACATCCGGATCCTCCAGAAGTGCAAATGTGGCGAACGGCTGCAGTCTGATCAACGGAACGACTCTGTATCCGGGAGAAGAATTTTCTACTTATAAGACGGTATCTCCTTTTTCCGTGGCGAACGGCTATTACATGGCGGGTTCTTATGTCAGCGGAAAAGTGGTAGACAGTCTGGGCGGCGGTATCTGCCAGGTATCCACTACCCTGTACAATGCAGTATTACTTGCGGAGCTGGAAGTAACGGAACGTTATAATCATTCCATGATCGTAGGCTATGTGGATCCTTCCGCAGATGCAGCGATCGCGGAGAGCTCCGGCAAAGATTTTAAGTTTGTAAATAATACAGATGCACCGATCTACATAGAAGGCTATACGCATGACAAGCAGATCACGTTTAACATCTATGGCAAGGAGACCAGAGCTGCCGGACATTCGGTACGTTATGAAAGTGAAGTGCTGGAGACGATCACACCCCCTGCGGATCAGATTTATGCGGATGCCGGTCAACCCATCGGTTATATCGTAACAGAGAGTGCGCATATCGGCTATAAGGCAAGACTGTGGAAGATCACGATGGAAAACGGTGTAGAGGTCAGCAGAGAACAGGTCAACAGCAGTACTTATAAGATGGTGCCCCGCAGTGCCACTGTGGGAACCGCTACCTCGGATCCCCAGGCGTATGAAGAGATCATGGCAGCTATCAGTACAGCGAATATTGACCATGTGAAAAATGTGGCAGCAGCGTTAAATGCAAGAGCAGCAGCGGCTGCTGGGCAGACAGAAATCGTAGACGACTAAAGGTGAGACAATGAACAGCGGCAAGGTACCCGTGAACGTCTTGAAACGTTCCGTTCTCAGACAACTGAAGAATAAAAGATCGGAAATAGCAAATAGCGCAGGTCTGGGGGCAGACTGCGCTATTTTTGAGCCTTTTTCGGAGGGGCAGCTGGTGACCTGTGTTCAGGAGGGCGTAGTGGAGCTTTGCTGTGAGAACGATCTGGCGGAAGCGGAAAGAGAAGATCCATCCGTGATGCCTATGCGTCGCTTTTTCCAGAAATGTGCCAACAATCTGGCAACTGCCGGTGCAGAGCCCGTGGCAGCGGAATTGGTGATCTTCCTGCCGGAGAGCGTGGAAGAACCGGAATTGAAAGCACTGATGTCCGAAGCGGAAGGTATTGCCGCAGAGTTAAACATACAGATTATCGGCGGACAGACCAGAGTAAGTTCCGCGGTACGGCAGCCCCTGGCCACGGTGACCGGATATGGCATCCGCAAGACCGGTGCGGTGCAGATGGATGTGCGGAAGAAGCTGGCGGGACAGGATATTATCATTACGAAATGGATCGGCCTGGAAGGCACCGCGGATCTGGCGGCCCGGAACCAGGAAGAACTCCTGACGAGATACCCGGCGTATCTGGTGGAAGAAGCTGCGGCGTTTGATCGGTATTATTCTATTTTGCCGGAGGCCGCTACCGCCGTGAAGTCCGGCGGTTGTACCATGCATGATGCTTCCGAGGGCGGCATTTTCGCCGGCCTGTGGGAGATGGCAGAGGGTGCAGGTGTTGGACTGACAATAGATATGAAGAAGCTTCCTCTCAGACAGGAGACAGTGGAGGTATGTGAATTCTGTAATGTAAATCCGTATGAACTCAGATCCGGCGGCAGCCTGATCATTGCAAGTCCGGAGGGAACCGCAGTGGTGGAAGCACTGGCGGCAGAGGGAATTCCGGCAGTGATCGTAGGAAGATTTACAGACAGTAATGAACGACTGATCCTGAATGAGGACGAAGTTCGTTATATGGATCGTCCTCAGAGAGATGAGATTTATAAAAGCGTGTAAAATTCTGAATCCACCCCTTATGTAAGGGAAAATGCAATATAAAAGTTATAAAGGAGATAGAGGCATGAGAGAAGAATTATTAGCGATCATAGAGAAGAACAGCAGGATCGATCTGAAGGAACTGGCAGTGATCCTGGGTGTGGAAGAGATCGATGTGGTAAATGAGATTGCAGCACTGGAAGCAGAAGGCGTTATCTGCGGTTATCATACCCTGATCAACTGGGAGAAGACAGACATTGAAAAAGTAAGCGCTCTGATCGAGGTACGTGTAACTCCCCAGAGAGGCCAGGGCTTTGACAGTATTGCAGAGCGTATCTACAAATATCCTGAAGTACGCAGTGTGTATCTGATGTCCGGAGCGTATGATCTGATGGTCATTCTGGAGGGTAAGACTCTGCGGGAGGTATCTAATTTTGTATCTGACAAGCTGTCCACACTGGATTCCGTGCTGAGTACAGCAACGCATTTTATCCTGAAGAAATACAAGGATCACGGAACCGCATTTGCTGTAAAAAAAGAAGATGAAAGAGAGATGATCACCCCATGAGAAATCCATTAGCTGATAAAGTAGTGGATATCAAACCATCGGGTATCCGCAAATTTTTTGATATTGTAAGTGAGATGCAGGATGCAATCTCTCTCGGTGTGGGAGAACCGGACTTCGACACTCCCTGGCACATCCGGGATGAGGGCATCTATTCCCTGGAAAAGGGAAGAACCTTTTATACCTCCAATGCCGGTCTGAAGGATCTGCGTCAGGAGATCTGCAACACGATCCAGAGAAAACAGGGTGTAACCTATGACTGGCAGCACGAAGTGCTGGTAACGGTCGGTGGTTCCGAGGCTATCGACATCGGACTGCGTGCCATGTGTAATCCGGGAGACGAAGTGCTGATCCCCCAGCCCAGTTATGTATCCTATGAGCCCTGTGCGGTCCTGGCAGGAGCAACGCCGGTGATCATTGATCTGAAGGCGGAGAATGAATTCCGCCTGACTGCAGAGGAACTGGAAGCAGCGATCACGGACAAGACAAAAGTGTTGATCCTTCCTTTCCCGAACAACCCTACCGGTGCCATCATGGAGAAGTCTGATCTGGAAGCCATTGCGAAAGTTATCGAAGAACATGACATTTTTGTTATGTCTGACGAGATCTATTCTGAGCTTACTTATAAAGAGAAGCATGTGTCCATCGTCAGCCTGCCCGGCATGAAGGAGCGTACCATTTACATTAACGGTTTCTCCAAGGCTTATGCCATGACCGGTTGGAGACTGGGCTATTGCTGCGGACCGGCTGCTATCATCCAGCAGATGACGAAGATCCATCAGTTTGCCATTATGTGTGCACCTACCACCAGCCAGTATGCGGCAGTGGAAGCACTGAAAAACGGAGATCCCGACATCGAGGAAATGCGCACGGCCTATAATCAGAGAAGACGCTTTCTGATGAATGCGTTTCGTGAAATGGGACTGGAATGCTTTGAGCCTTACGGCGCATTCTATGTATTCCCCTGCATCAAGGAATTCGGCATGACCAGTGAAGAATTTGCCACCCGTTTCCTGGAGGAGGAAAAAGTAGCTGCTGTACCCGGGACCGCATTCGGTGACAGTGGCGAGGGGTATCTTAGAATCTCCTATGCGTACTCCCTGGAGAAGCTGAAGATTGCCATCGGCAGACTGGGACATTTCGTAGAAAAATTAAGAGCAGAACAAAATAATAAATAAAGCATTTGTAACTATTCAGAGCCATGCAAAACTGCGTTCTGCGAATGCTTGCATTCAGGCAGATAAGCAGTTTTATATGGCGAAGTAACCACCATGAGCAAATAACATGCAAGCATGTTATTCAGGAAAGCTACGAAGTAGCGGTTTTGCGAATGGGGTTCTGAATAGTTACAAGCATTTTCAGTAACTATTCGGAATCACAGGCAGAGAAGTGGTTCTGGATAGTTACTATGTTGTAAAGGAAAAATTATGCATATTATATTACACCAGCCGGAGATTCCGGCAAACACCGGAAATATCGGAAGAACCTGTGTGGCTACCGGCACCAGCCTGCATCTGATCGAACCGTTAGGCTTCCGTTTAAATGAAAAAGAGATCAAGAGAGCCGGTATGGACTACTGGCAGCATCTGGATGTCACCAGGTATATTAATTTTCAGGAGTTCCGGGAAATGCATCCCGGAGCGAAGATCTGGATGGCAACCACGAAAGCACACCAGACCTACACCGATGTGAAATTCGAACCGGACGACTATATCATGTTTGGCAAGGAGAGCGCCGGAATCCCGGAAGAGATCCTGGTAGAGCATGAAGAGACCTGCATCCGTATCCCTATGCTTCCCGAGATCCGTTCCCTGAATCTGTCCAATTCCGTAGCCATCGTGCTCTACGAGGCACTGAGACAGCAGGGATTCGAGAGCATGCAGAGGGATGGAGAACTGCACAGACTGCACTGGAAAGAATAACACTGATAGTTACAGGTCGGTAATATAATCGTCCAGCTGTGATACATTACATAAGTTGTAACAATAGACCTGACCGATTTTATTATGATCACATAGAAAAATATGTTTGCGGCTTTGTTGCAGCATGACCTGACGAATGTAAGTCTCTTCCCGGGATGCATCGGTGATCTGACCGCTTTCCGATACTCCACGGCTTGAGAAAAACATAATATCAGCATTAAAATTCCGCACAAAATCAGCGGCAAAGTCTCCTACATACGCCGAGGAATTATGAAGAAGCAGTCCTCCCGTACAGTAAATTCTATGGCTCAGGGAATTCAATTCCTGGGCTGTTTTCAGACCATTTGTAATAATGGTCAGATTCTGATAATTTTCAAAATATTTAATCAGATATTGTGCAGTCGAAGAAGCATCGAGAAAAATTGTCTGGCCTTCCACGATATGGTGGGAGGCTTTTTCGCTGATGATTCTTTTGGCATCCGTATTCTGACGCTCTCGTAGATATAAGGGCAGTTCCTGATTGGCACCATCCAAAAGAATGGCTCCACCATGGAGACGTTTTACAAGTCCCTTTCGCTCCAGTTCTGAGAGATCTCTGCGCATGGTTGCTTCGCTCACAAACAGGCGCTTCGCAAGAACATTTACCGGTGCAGTCTTTTTTTCTCTTAAATATTCCATTATTTTTTCGAAACGTTCTACTTCTAACATATGTTTACTCCTGATTGAAAATGATTGAATATGTATGAACTATGCTCTGTTATGCAAGGTGGCCGCCATCGGTTGCATTCACAGAGGAGAAAGATATACTAAGAGTAAAGATACAGAACTTCGGAAAATAAGCTATATAAAGGATCTGTATCTTAGTAATACTATATGGTATACCAACGGAAAATTCAATACATATTTATGAGTGAATTTGTTCATTTTGAAAAACGAAAGGAAAAGGAACAGAGAAATGCAGGATAAAATGGAAGAAAAAATAATGATTGCACCGTCTATCATGTGTATATCGGAATGGCACGATACGAAAAATATTTTCCGACAATTAAAGGAAAATGGAATTGCGATGATACATGCTGATGTAATGGATGGAAAATTTGTTCCGAATCTGATGCTCGGAACAGAGAGTATTAAACATTTAAGAGAGGTAACGGATATTCCCCTGGATATTCATATGATGGTCGAAAAACCCGAAGAAAAACTGGATTGGTTTGATATTCAGCCTGGTGAATATGTGTCTGTTCACGCAGAAAGCACAAGACATTTGCAGAGAACACTGGCAAAGATCGCGGATTATGGGGCACATCCCATGGTTGCGCTGAATCCAGCTACTCCGCTCTGCATGTTGGAGGATGTGCTGGATGATGTATCCGGCGTATTGCTGATGACGGTTAATCCCGGTTTCGCCGGTCAGAAGTTGGTTCCGCAGACGCTGGGGAAAATAACCCGTCTGAGAGAACTGTTGGATAAAACCGGACACGAAGACGTGTTTATAGAAGTGGATGGAAATGTAAGTTTTGAAAATGCACCTAAAATGTACCACGCGGGTGCAAGAGCTTTTGTATGCGGCACTTCCAGTATTTTTGGGAAAAATGGATCTATCGAGGAAAATATAGCAAAATTTAAAAAAAGTATGGAGGAATAAAGATATGATTTGTGAAACATTTGATATTAAGAATGAAAATTCACAGGAATATGCAAGACTGAATACTTACTTAATCAGTCATTCTGATTCTATTAAAACGGAGACACGCCCGTTGATTATTTTGTGTCCGGGAGGAGGCTATTGGTTTACTTCGGAACGGGAGGGAGAAATGCTTGCATTGCAATTTGTGGCAGCAGGATTTCATGCAGCTGTCTTGTGGTATTCTGTGAAACCGGCTACTTTTCCTACCGCACTGCTGGAACTTGCCAAAAGTGTAGAACTGGTTCGGAAACATGCGGAGGAATGGTATGTAGATCCGGATAAGATTGTTGTAGAAGGATGCTCTGCGGGTGGACATCTGGCGGCAAGTTATGGTGTATTCTGGCATGAGGATTTTGTAAGTAACAAACTACAGGTATCAAAGGACATTTTAAAACCCAACGGAATGATTCTTTCTTATCCGGTAATTACTTCCGGTGAATTTGCACATCGTGGTTCTTTTAATAATTTGTTGAGAGATCAATATACAGAAGAAATGTTGGAAAAGACATCTTTGGAAAAACAGGTAAATGAATATGTCCCACGTGCTTTTATTTGGCATACCTATGAGGACACGGTGGTGCCGGTGGAGAATTCGCTGCTATTTGCCACAGAGCTTCGCAGACATCATATACCGGTAGAATTCCATCTTTTTGAAAGGGGATGTCATGGACTTTCTCTGGCAAATGAGTTGACGGATAATCCTCAGGGAGAGCGGATACAAAGAGAGTGTGAATGCTGGATAACAATGGCAATTGCATGGATGCATAACTTATAAAAGCTAAAAGGAGAAGAACCATGAGTGAGACAAAAAATATTAAGAAAATGAAAGCTGTCAGATTACATGCCATCGGAGATCTCAGATGCGATGAAATGGAAGTACCTGTGCCGAAGGGAGAAGAACTTTTAATCAAAGTGGGCGCCTGCGGTGTATGCGGTTCCGATTATCCGAGAACCTATGAGCATGGTACCAGCAGCGGAATTTATCCGTTGACCATAGGTCATGAGTTCGCAGGAGAGGTTGTCGCAGCGGGATCTAAAGAGAATGAAGCACTGATTGGAACCAAAGCTGCAATTTATCCGTTGATCCCCTGTCGGAAATGTGATCCCTGCGTGACGGGAAACTATGCTATGTGTGAGCATTATGATTATCTGGGATCCAGAAGAGACGGTGGATTTGCAGAATATTGTCTGCTCCCGTCCAAATGGCAGCTGATCGTAGCAAAGAATGCATCCATGGAAGAACTGGCTATGACAGAACCGGCTTGCGTTGCACAGCATGCAGTACGAAGAGCAGATGTACAGGCAGGTCAATATGTGGTCATCTTTGGAGCAGGACCAATCGGCATTATGGCTGCCCGCTGGGTGAAGTTATTTGGAGCGACACCTTTATTGGTGGATATTGCACAGGATAAAGTAGAATTTGCCATAGAAAAAGGACTGGATGCCATCAATTCCCGGACAACCAATGTATCGGAAGAAATTCGCAACAGAAATCATGGAAAACTGGCAGATGCAGCCATTGAGGGAACCGGAGCAGGCGTGGTATTGAGCAGTTGTGTGGAATGCATCAGAGCAAAAGGAACCATTTCTCTGTTAGGCAATCCCTCCGGAGATGCTACCCTTCCACTGGCAATTCACAGCCAGATGCTGCGTAAGGAACTGGCCATCCACGGAGTATGGAATTCCAGTCGTGCGCCGTTCCCCGTGAATGAATGGATGTATACCGTACAAATGCTGGATGAAGGAAAATTCCAGGTAAAGGATCTTATTACGGGAAGATATTCCCTGGATGAACTTCCGGGTGTAATTGATGAGATCCATAACGGCAAACATCATGAAGTAAAAACCATGTGTACCTGTATGCCAAAGGAATAAAGCCCAATAGGAGATCATGTATGAGAACAGTTTCAAAGACAGTGATTGGCGTGGATTTTGGAACCCAGTCTGCCAGGGCAGTGCTGGTAAATGCAGAGAACGGCGAAATTATATATTCCTGTCGGAAAGAATATCACTATAACAGTACACCGGTACCAGCAATTGACTGTGCGGAAAATCTTCCCTGTGCAACGGATTATGAAATGACTTTATATGAGTTACTGCGTAACGTAATACCGGAAGAATATCGGAAAACGGTAGCGGGGATCTGTATCGATGCCACTTCTCTGACAATGGTATTGCTGGCAGAGGATGGCCGGGCACTGTCGGAGCTGGATGGATGGTCGGAAGCAGCCCATGCCAGAGTGAAACTGTGGAAGTATCACCGGGCGCAGGAGAAAGCAGACGAGGCACTGAATCTGGCAAGCAATCTGCAGGAACCTTTTTTAGGGAGAACCGGAGGAAGTATTTCCTGTGAATGGATGCTTCCGAAACTGCTGGAGGTGCGGGATGAGGCACCGGAGATTTATTCCAAAATAGATCTTGCAATGGATTTGTGTGAATTTCTCACCTTTCGGCTTACGGGGCAGTTGGTAAGAAGTATTGGATCTCTGAGTTATAAATGTTTATGGGCAGAGGATCTAAGCTTTCCCGAGCGAACTTTTCTGAATGGACTTCGCGCAGGATTTTATGAAGAATACTGTCATTTTCTCCGAGGTGATGTTCGTAAGCCGGGAGAATGCGCAGGAATGCTTCGATCGGAATTAACTAAAAGATGGGGACTGCCGGAGCAGATTCCGGTAGCAACGGGTATGTTGGATGGGCATACTTCCCTGGCTACAATGGGCGCCTTCGAACCGGGAGATGCTGCATTGATTGTAGGAACATCCAATGTGTGTACGGTGCAGGATCGAAAATTGCAGGAGTTAAAGGATGTATGTGGCGTTGCACAGGATGGGATGGTAACCGGAAGCTGTGGCATTGACACCGGTCAGAGCAGTACCGGCAATATGCTGGGGTGGTTTGTGGAGCATATGGCGGGTTGGCAGATACACCGTGAGGCAGAAGAACGGAAGATTTCTCCTCATCAGGTTCTTGCTGAACGAATCCAAAAACCCTGGGAGAATAAAGTAATAGCGGTTGACTGGTGGAGCGGCAGCAGAAATGCCCCTTGTGATCTGACACTGCGTGGAAGCATGTCCGGTCTCGAAATGGATACCAAAACACAGGATATCTATCTGGCGTTATTACAGGCGATTGCCTGCGGAACCGGAACTATTTTGGAAAGTCTCTCCGGACAGGGTGTAGAAATCAGAAGAGTATTGGCAACGGGTGGTATTACAGAGAAAAATCCTCTTCTGATGCAGGAATATGCCAATCTGTTGCGTCGGGATGTCCTGGTGGCGAAGACAGCAGAAGGCCCGGCGCTAGGAGCGGCAATGTTCGCAGCAATGGCAGCCGGAATTTACACAAATATTCAGGAAACTTATGATCATATGGGCATTCATGATTTTACGGTCTATAAGCCGGATGAGATACATCGGGCAGCTTATGAAGAACTATACAGAAAAAATAAACATCTAAGAAATATGCTCAGAGGAGTCTCGGCAGAAGGGCTAAATCTCGAGGTGAATTCATGAAAATTTATCTGGTAAGACATGGGCAGACGGACTGGAATTATCAGAAGAAAATACAGGGACAGCAGGATGTGGATATCAATGAGCAGGGCATCCGGCAGGCAGAAAAACTGGCGGAGATATTGAAAAATGTCCCCTTTGAATATGCAGTTTGTTCTCCTCTGACCCGCGCCCATCATACTGCGGAAATTTTGTTAAAATATCATTCCGTTCCTTTGTCCTATGATGAACGTCTGAAAGAAATCTATTTGGGAAAATGGGAAGGAAAAACGTATAAAGAAGTAATGACGCAGGAGAAGAATCCGGTATGGCAGTATTTTCACTGTCCGGAAAATTATCATCCGGATGGAGATATGGAATCTCTGGAGAAATTGTACCGAAGAGGGGAAGCGTTTGTGAGAGAAGTGCTGTTTCCGTTGGAGGATCATTACGAAACAATTCTGGTGGTGGCTCACGGTGGATTGATTCGGACCATTTTGAATCCGATTGTGGGATATTCTGTTCATGATTTTTGGAAACTGCCGCTGGAGAATTGTTCTACCGAGATCCTGGAATGTAAAGACAGGCAACTGACTTTATCGAAAAAAACAGAAGAAATTGCGTAAAAATCACCATGTGGCATATGTTGACATCTTCTTTACATGTCGGTATACTAATACTAATAAGTTAAAACAAGTTGACAGTGTAAGGAGGTGGAGAAGTGGCATTATATCATAAGATTGCAGAATTTATCATGGAAAAGATCAAGACGGAAGAATGGAAGAAGGGACAGTTGATTCCATCCGAAAAGGAGTTTTGTGAGCAGTTTCAGGTAAGCAGACCTACGGTGAGGGCAGCAATCGCCTATCTTGCCAATCAGGGATATCTGGTGACGGTTAAGGGTAAGGGTACATTTGTGTCGAAACCAAAGATTGTGGAGGATACCACGGTATTTTTGGAGAGCTTCAGCAAGGAAATGGCAACAAAGGGTATCTCTGTGCAGACGGAAGTATTAGAACAGCGGATGATTGTGGCAGATGAAGAAGTGGCTTCCAAACTGAAGGTACCGTGTGGGGATGAGGTCATCAAGATTGTGAGACTTCGTTATGTGAAAGATTCCTTTCATGAAGGACCGATTGTGTATAATATCTCTTATTTTCCGAAGAAGTTTTCATTTCTGTTGAAATGCAATTTTGAGGAAGAATCCCTGACGGGAGCATTGACACGGAATCATGTGGAACGCCATCATCTGGAAAAGAATATTGATGCGGTTCTCTTAGAGGGGAAAATTGCCAGGATTTTGGGAGTAGAAGAAAAAAGCCTGGGGATACTGATCAGCGCGGTGTGCCAAGAAGCAGATCGAAAACATGTAATGGAGTACACGCTCAGTTATTATCCCTCGAAACGTAATAAGTTCGTATTAAAGATCAACGTGTAATTACCGAACAAAAAGAAAGGAAGAATACCATGCCTGAAAAGGTGTGGTATTTTTTTACCTGATTTTTGCTCATTTTTTTCCATATAACTATATTATTGCAACATGTAATGACAAATGTAAAAAAATGAACAATATAAACAACATGTATTGACAAGTAGTTGGGAAAAATATATAATAATAACATACATAAGAGCTCGACATGTAATCACATGTGGATAAACGAAAAATTGATATTGGAGGATGAGTTATGAAGATGAAGAGAATCATGGCACTAGTGATGACATCAGCAATGGTCATGGGAACCCTTGCCGGATGTGGTGCAAGCACAGACACAACAGACGCCACTCAGTCGCAGAGTGAAAGCAGTACTGCTGTTACAACTACGGAAGCAGCTTCCGGAGAAAAAGAGTGGTACGGAACCGAGGATGGCAAGACAGTTACTTTACAGTTCTGGGGAGGTATTCAGCCGGAATACGGATATGATGAAATTGTTGAAAATTTCAATAAGGAATATGCGGATAAGGGTGTACAGGTGGAATATAACCGTTATGTTAACAACTCAGACGGAAACCTTCAGCTGGAGACTTATCTGATGGCAGGTGAAGATGGCGGCGTTGATGTATTCATCGGCTACGGAAGTAAAAACGCATTGGCAACCCGTGCAGATGGCGGATTGTTATATGATTACAGTGATTACCTGGATTCCATCGGATTTGATATCGGTAAAGAGTTGGGTGAAAATACCAAGGCAAATTACGTGTTTGATAACGGCGAAGTCTGGGGACTTCCTACTAAATTTGATAACAATGCATACCTGATGGTTAATAAGGATATGTTTGATGAGGCAGGAATTGAGCTCCCCTATGAAGGATGGACATATGCGGAATTTAGAGATGCTGTGAAAAAGTTGACTCACGGTGAAGGGCAGGATAAGGTGTACGGTATCTGTTGGGGCTTTAATTTTACCAAAGCTGCACAACTTGACTACATCAGCGCTGTTCTGGGAACAAACGATACTTTCACCGATGATACTATGAAAACTTTGAACTGGGAAAATCCGGTATACGTAGAAGGATTTAATCTCATCAAAGATGTCTGTGATGAAGGATATGCACCGACCATGGAGGATGATATCGCAGATGCTCTGACAGTACAGTCTACTTTCCTGGAGGGCAAGTGTGCTATGTTCGGTATCTTCTCCCAGCTAAGACTGGCAATGGACACCGAGACCTATCCTCATGATTTCACCACTGCGTTAATTCCTTTCCCTGTCCCCAGTGAAGATTACGCAGAGTTCTATACACAGGACCAGGCAAACTACTCCGGTGACTTTATGTGTATTTCTGCAAGTACCCCTTATAAGGAGGCTGCATGTGAGTTCGCGCGCTGGTACATTCAGGGAGGTATGACTCCGCTAATTAAAGCAGCCCGTTATCCGTTGTGGTTAGGAACCGATATGGATGCTATTCTGGATTATGTTGAGCAGTCTGCAGGAGACTCTGTTGATATTGATTCCTTGAAACATTTGTTTAGCACTGACCGCTCTTCTTATATCAAGAAGAGTTATGTAAACGACAAGGGTGGAGAACTGGCTACCATTCTTCATGAGGAGTGGGAAGATTTCATGTATGGTGTGACACCTACTGCCGAAGAAGCATTAAAGAAAGCAACAGATAGAGGAAATACTCTTCTGGCAGAATAACCGATAGCGGATGTATGCCGGCTATGATTACAGGGATGCTGCTTGTAATACTACACTGTGGCATCCCTGTTTTGATAATCGGTATAAACAATATTTTAAGTAGAAAGAGGTATCTGCTATGTGGAAAACAAAAGCAATCAATCGAGAACTTCCGCCGGGGGCAGGAAAGAAGAAAAGACAGCGAAAAGAAGAGGGAATGGCAATACTGTTTCTTCTGCCCAGTCTCCTGGGCCTGGTACTTTTAAGCCTGATTCCCATGCTGATTTCCCTGTACATTTCGCTGACAGACTGGGTGTATACAGATGGACTTGGTAACTGGAATTTTGTAGGACTTCAGAATTTCGTAGATCTGTGGAAAGACAGCTGGTTTCAGAAATCTCTCTGGAATACTGTTATTTTTACCATTGTCACGGTGCCGTTAACTATTATTCTGGCATTGGTCATTGCGGCGCTGATTGATAATTTCTGCGCTGACAGAACCGCAGGTGTGGTGCGAATTGCACTATATATGCCCCATATCTGTAATATTGTAGCAACATCTACCATTTGGAAAACTATGTATTCCACATATGGACCTTTTACAAATCTGATGAGAGCACTGGGCTGGAGTGATCCTCCTAGATTCCTGGTAAGCTATACCTGGGCGCTTCCGGCGATTATGCTGGTTGTCATCTGGGCAAAGATTGGATATTCCGTATTTCTGTATGGGGCAGCCATGCAGTCATTGCCTTCCGATCTGTACGAATGTGCATCTTTGGACGGTGCAAACGGATTCCAAAAGTTCCGGAAACTGACGGTTCCACTTTTGGCAAATACTACATTTTTTATCACCATTACAAGTATTATCAGCAGTTTCCAGGTATTCGGTTATATCAATGTCATGACCGGAGGAGGTCCGAAGGATTCTACTTATGTGCTGGTGTATTACATTTATAAACTGGCATTTGACTATCACAAGACAGGATACGGTTCTGCAGTGGCAGTTGTCCTTTTCCTGATCTTACTAATTATCACCATTATTCAATATGTTCATAATAATAAACAAGATTAAGGAGGCGGAAAAATGGCAAATACGAAAGTTGTAGGAAGTAATACTCCGAAAAAAAGATTTTTCCGATTTCTTATGGTGATTTTAATCATCGGACTTTGTTTACTGATGCTTTCTCCGTTTATCTGGATGATTGGAGCATCCCTCAAAAAAGAAGCCGATGTTATGAAACAGGGAGTTGGATTATTCCCTACCTATTGGTATCCTCAGAACTATTTACGGGTGCTCGGGTTTGCGGGAAAAACAAATTATCATTTTTTACAGGGTTATTGGAATTCTATTAAGGTGGCTGCTATCTCTGCACTGGTAGCGGGGATCAGTAGCTGTCTGGCCGGCTATGCCTTTGCAAAATTGAAATTCCGTGGCTCTAATGTACTGTTTTTGCTGTATCTGTCCCAGATGATGATACCTTCACAACTGACTCTGATCCCGCGGTTTGTAATCTTCTCCGCAATCGGTCTGGTGAATACGCATTGGGCACTGATCTTACCTAAAATTGTGGCAGTAAGCGCTACCTTTATGATGCGTCAGGCATTCTTAGGAACTTCTGAGGAGTTACGGGAAGCTGCCAAAATCGACGGTGCCAGTGAGTTCCGCATTTTCTATCAGATTATGGTGCCTATCATAATTCCCACCATTGCGGCAGTATGTACCACACAGTTTGTAAGTTCCTGGAACAGTTATCTGGATCCTCTGATCTTTATCAACAAATCAGCACTTTATACCTTGCCGTTGGTGCTGGATAACTTCGTAAGTATGGAGGCAACACAGTACGGGCTGATGATGGCAGCCTGCTGTCTGGCGACGGTCCCTGTATTTATTGTGTTCCTGTGCGGACAAAAATTCTTTATTAAAGGTCTTACCGTAGGTGCGGTAAAGGGTTAAAAAATGAAACAAAAAACGAAGGGTTATATTGTAGCAGTCATCAGTATCTTGTTTTCAGCATTCCTCATTGTCCTGGCGCTTGCCCTGAGCAATCTGGCAAAGGGAGATATCAGAGAGAGGTCACAGGACGTAGAAGACTATCGGAAGTGGTCCGTGCAGGAAAAGTATACACAATTTCTGATTTTTCCGGAGAAAATTCCGGCAGAAGCAGAGGAAGTGGAGTATTACTATCAGTATGAAAGCGGATGGGGCAGACCTATGAGTCAGATTTATCTTTCCTACCGGCTGGACGAGGACACTTATGCGAAAGAACAGGAGAGACTTTCCTCTCTTACTTATATAGACCGCACTGATGAAACAAGGTCTGTGGAGTATGATAAGACATCTTTCGGATATCCTGCATATGTCACTATTGCCGGATATGATTTTTGCTACGAGTACGCTTTGTTGAACGAAAAAGAACACACAATTGTATATATCTATGTGATGAATACCGTGTCAGATGATTTACAATTTAACGATGAATTTTTACCAGATTATTATATGGAGAACTTTGATGACCTGGCATATCAGGGAAAAGATCATTTTACCATATATGGAGGATATGACGAATGAATCTTCGATTTGAGAAAAAACACTATGACGTGATTGTCGTAGGTGGTGGCATGGCAGGTTTATGCGCAGCTATCGCCGCAGCAAGACAGGGCGTACATACGGCACTTATTCAGGCACGTCCTGTACTGGGAGGAAATGCATCCAGCGAAATCCGGATCCATATTTCCGGTGCGGACCAGTCATTAAAACAGCCTGATTATGCAGAGGGTGGCCTGCTCTACGAGCTGATGTTGGAAAATAAGAAAAACAACGAACAGTTCAGCTATTCAGTGTGGGATATGGTGATGTTTGAAAAAGCAAAGGAAGAAAAGGATCTGGAAGTCTTTTTTAACACAGTCATGTATGACTGTGAAACGAAGGATGACAGAATTGTTTCCATTTACTGTGTACAGGAAACCACGGAGATGCGCTATCAGTTATATGCACCGGTTTTCGTAGATGCTACGGGAAACGGGACACTGGGATATTATGCAGGAGCTGAATACAGAAAGGGAAGCGAACCACAATCTGAGTTTGGAGAATTGCATGCCCCCCAGCAGCCCAACAACTACCGCATGGGAAATTCCATTTTATTAAAAGCAAAGGATATGGGACATCCGGTGAAATTTACGCCGCCATCTTTTGCTAAAAAACTGACCGAAGAGCAGCTGGCGAAACGTATCCACTGCGTTCAGATGAGAGATACCATCAATTGTGATGATTCGCCCAACCCGGAGGAGTATAAGCGGACCTCCATGACCAGCAGTGCCTGTGTGGATTATGGTTACTGGTGGTTGGAGCTTTGTGGCGATGGAGAGGATATTATCACAGAGTATGAGGCGATTCGTGATGACCTCATTGCCTATGCTTACGGTATCTGGGATCATATTAAAAACAATAAGGAAGGAATCCACGAACACCATGCAGAAAATTATGCGCTGGAATGGGTGGGAGCACTGCCCGGTGTGAGAGAAAGCCGTCGTCTGGTGGGAGATTATCTGCTGTCAGAAACGGATATTCTGGAGCATAAAATTTTCGAAGATGCAGTCTGTTACGGGGGATGGTGTGTGGATCTTCATGCGCCGCACGGACTATTGGATTTCAACCTGCTTCCTTCTGACTGTAATTTTTATGACGGCGTATACACGATCCCTTATCGCTCTTACTATTCGAAAAATATTAAGAACCTGTACATGGCGGGAAGAGATATCAGTACCACCAGACTGGGACTGGCAAGCACCAGAATCATCGGATGCTGCGCCATTGGAGGTGAGGCAGTGGGGATTGCCGCTGCTCTGTGTAATAAATATGCCTGCAATCCGAGGGAGCTGGCACCTCATGTAAAGGAATTACAGCAGCTCATCCTGAAAGAGGATGGTTTTCTGCCGGGCTTTAAGAATGAGGATGAAAAAGATCTGGCACTTAAGGCAAAAATCACCGCTTCTTCCTGGGAACAGGGAGGCGAGCCGGAGAAGGTGGCGAACGGCATCTCCAGAAAGCTTGGAGAGGAACAGAATGGATGGGTTACGAAGCCCGGAGAGTGTCTTATCATGAAATGGAACGAGACGAAAGAAATCCGGGAAATCCGACTGACCTTTGAATCCAACTTTGCATATCCAATCCGCGTGACTATGGCACCTTTACGTCAGGCACAGCAGCGAAACGGTGTACCCGAGGAGTTGGTAAAAGATGTAAAAATCGAACTGTACCGGGAAGGCAAAAAGACGGGAGAAGCATTTGTAAAGGATAATTACCAGCGCCTGTGCAGTGTGGGAATCGGTGATGTACCGGCAGACGAGATTCGTGTGATCCCGGAATCCACCAATGGAGCGGAACAGGCTGTCATTCATGAAATCCGTGTGTATGCAAAATAATATTTTTTACCTGTGATGCAAAGTCGGCAGGTCATAGAAAGGCAGGGGTATTATTATGAGAATATCGACATCAACAGGAACTTGTGGCAGTGTTTTTTGGATACAGAAAATGTATTATTCCTGCGAGCAGGCAATTGAATCTATTGCAAAGGCAGGTTTTGACGCCATTGATTTATGCTTTGTAGCATACGGAAGAAAGGGGCTTCCCATGGATGCTCCTGACTGGAGAGACTGGGTAAAGCGGCAGAAGGAAAATTGTGATAAGCATAATCTTCCTGTGACCCAGGCACATGCGCATTATTATAGTGTGGCAGAAAGTATGAAATTTACAGCGCTGGACTGGGAAGACAATATCGGTAGGATCAAGAGAGATATTGAGGCAGCAGGTATGTGTCAGGTGCCCTGGCTAGTCATTCATCCGGATTCCGTCAATGATGAAGCGGGATATTCCAGGAAAAAATCTCTGGCAAGTGAGACGGAGCGTTTTAAGCGCTTCGGCGAACTTGCGGCGAAATATGGAACCGGAATTGCCATCGAGAATATGGTAGACCATCTGGGTATTGGATATGGCAGACGTTTTGGATGTAATGCTGAAGACCTGCTGGAGCTTCTGGATAAGTTAAATGCGGATGACATATTTGGTATCTGCTGGGATACCGGACATGCAAATCTGGCACAGGTCAACCAGCCAGCAGCGATCCAACAGATAGGCAGTCGTTTAAAGGCATTACATATCAACGACAACCGTGGTGAGAAGGATGATCATTTGCTGCCTTATCTGGGATATGTAGAGTGGACATCTCTGCTGAAGAGCCTGGCAGATGTGAATTACCAGGGAGATTTCACCTACGAAATTCACAATTTCACAGGTGGAATGAGCCCGGAGATTCATCAGCAGGGCGTGGAGTTCTCTGTACTTGTAGCGAGACAGATGGTCAGTGAAATCGAAAAAGGAATGAAAGAAAAATAAAATGGAAACAGGCAAAATGCGACTTTGCGGACAACAGGCAGTTTGGAACTATGAGGAAGAGAACGGGATCCTTACCATACAGGGTGTAGGAGCCATGGAGGATTATACAGACCCGGAACAGGTACCCTGGAATACTTTCATTCAGAAAATAAAAACCGTGGTGATCCGGGATGGAATTACTACCGTGGGAGATTATGCCTTTGCCGGCGGCAGCAATCTGCAGGAGGTCAGCCTGCCGGGCTCCGTGGAAATCGTTGGCGTATTCAGCTTTAAGGGCTGTACAGAGCTGAAGGAAATTGTCATTCCGGAAGGTGTCAGGGTGCTGGCATCCAAGGCATTTCAGTTCTGTAGTGCATTAAGAAAGGTTTATCTGCCGTCTACTCTTATAGACGTGGATATGCGGGCGTTCGGAAAATGCGAATCTCTGGAGGAAGTTTTCTATCAGGGAAGTGAGGAACAGTGGGAGCAGATCATGATCAGCCGGTCTGCATCCGATAATCAATATCTGGTGCAGGCCAAACGGCATTGCCTGGAAAGACAAAGCGCCAAACCATCGGAAGAAAGGCCGGAAGCACCGGATCGATATGAACAGATTATTTTAAAGATCCGAGAGGTATTGGATCAGGGCGGAGACGGGAAGTTCTACATTCTGGCACCCAAACTGTGGGAGCCGGGAATCCGGGCGAAAAGTGGTGATGCTACACTGCTGGTTTTCCCGGATGGACAAACAATGCTCATTGACGCAGGCTTCGTGGAGTGTGGAAAGCATGTGGTCTCCCTGTTAAGAGATCTGCACCTGACTTCTTTGGACGGAGTGGTGTTATCACACAGCCATGATGATCATGCAGGAGGACTGCAGCAGGTTGCGGAATATATATACGGTCAGGATGGTGGTTACATCGGCTGTTATTATCGTTCCGCATTTGTAAACAGTCAGCTGGAAAAGGCATTTTTTGACTATATCCGGGCGAAAGGAGCCAGAACTGTTACGGATGTAAAGGAAGGCTTTCACATGAGCATAGGTGGAGTGGACATTGCAGTCTACAATCCGGAAGAAGCCCTTGTGGAAAGCTGTACCGGCGCTGAGGAGGATCTGAACAATTTATCCCTTCTGATGAAATTTACTTATGGGAAGTCAACATTTTTAACCAGCGGGGATTTGTATCGTGATAAGGAACTGGAACTGATTGCCCGCTATGGAGAAGCGCTAAAGGCGGATGTGATGAAAGCGAATCATCATGGAGCCCATACTTCCAACAGTATGGAGTGGGTGGATGCCATATGTCCTTCCGTGATATATGCCTGTGCCGATGACATGGGAAGCACTCCTTTTGCCTGGAAGATGAAGGCAAAACATATTCGATATTATAGCACTTGTCTGAATGATTTGCTTTGTATCCGGCTGGATGCGGAAAAGCATGTGGAGGTTATGTCCCGGTTTGACAGGAAAGGACTCGGACTATTGTAAAGGCGAATGCCGGAAAGTGTGTTGGGATGAGAGAAGGAGTAGCGCAGTATCTGGGAAAAGCAAGAAAATGCAGCTGTGGTCGTGTTCACGAGACCCCGTTAAAACGGGTCGTGATTGAACAGGATGCTCTGCAGAAAGTTCCAGGTATTTTGGAGGAATTGGGTTATCATCGGGTATTCCTGGTGGCGGATCAGAATACCTGGAAGGCAGCAGGAGAAGCTTTGGAACAGGAGTTAGTGGAAGCGCAGATTGTCTGTGAAGCACTGGTATTTTCGGAGCAGGAGCCGATTCCCGATGAGAGTCATTTAGGAGAAATTCTGACCGCCTGTCCCCCGGAGACGGAAATCCTGCTGGCGGTGGGTACGGGAACCATCAATGATATGTGTAAATATGTCAGTTTTCGGTTGAAACTGGATTATATGATCGTAGCTACCGCCACCAGTATGGACGGTTTTGTATCCGTGGGTGCAGCTCTGATGCTTAACCATGTAAAGGTGACCAAAGATGCCCACGGCCCGGTGGCAGTCATTGGTGACACCAAGATTATGGCGGAGGCTCCCATGGAACTGATCACCGCCGGACTGGGGGATGTGCTTGGAAAATATACCTGTCTGCTGGACTGGAAACTTTCTCAGATGATCAATGGAGAATACTACTGCGATTATGTGGTGGACATGGTGCGCGGTGCGGTGGAAACGGTAGTGGAACAAGGTGCACAGATTAAAAAGAGAGATCCGGAGGCAATTCGGAGTCTGATGGAAGCTTTGGTGGTTACGGGAATTGCTATGTATTATGTGGGAAATTCCAGACCGGCATCCGGCTGTGAACATCATTTGTCCCATTTTTGGGAGATGCGTTTTCTCATGGAAGGCAGAAAACCGGTCCTGCATGGCACCAAGGTAGGTGTCGGAATGATCATTGTCACACAGATGTATCATATGCTGGCACAGGAAACGGTGGATTTTGCCGCAGCACAGAAAAAGGAGCGGAAAGTATCCGACTGGGAACAGAAGATAAAAACAAGTTACCTGGATGCCGCCGAAGGAATCCTGAGACTGGAACAGGAATGCGGAAAAAATAATATAGAGCAACGAAATCAGAGGCTGCAGATTATTGAAAAACGGTGGGAGGATATCCGGCGCACCATTGAAGAACAGCTTCCGGCGACAGAGCAGTTGATTGCATTACTGCAATCTTTGGATGCGCCCTATTGTCCCTGTCAGATCGGTCTCCCCATAGAGATGGTACAGGAGGGAATCGAGGTTGGTAAAGAGGTGCGGAACCGTTATACCCTGCTACAGCTTTTGTGGGATTTAGGTTTGGAAGAGACTTACAGTAAACAGATAAGAGCCTGGTTGGAAGAACTGGAGAAAAGAGGATGACCATGGAACAGATAAAAAAAGATGTGGTAGTGGTAGGCGGAGGTCCCGGTGGATTTGCGGCGGCAGTGACCGCAGCACGGGCAGGAGCTCAGGTCCTGCTGGTGGAAAGAAACGGTTATCTGGGTGGTCAGCTGGGAAGCGGACTTCCGTTTTTGGCATTCTGGGATATTAAGGGCAGACAGGTGGTGGGCGGTATTGCCCAGGAATTTGTGGACAGGCTGGAGCAGGCGGGAGCATCCTATGGACATGAATATTGCCCGCATCATCAGTCAGTTACACTGATACATCCCTTCTACTCCAGAATTCTGTGCTTTGAGATGGTAAAGGAAGCAGGAGTGGAGCTTCTCATGCACTGTGAGCTGGCAGATGTGAAAATGAAGGACGGAAAAATCCGGTCCATTATTGTGTCCGGCAAGGGACAGCACATTGAAATTACCGCAGACGTGTTTATTGATGGAACCGGAGATGGTGATTTAGGTGCATTAAGCGGAGCGACAACAGAAAAAGGAAACGAAAACAATGTGATGCAGCCGCCTACCCTGATGTTTAATCTCGGCGGTGTGAATTTTGAGGAGTTTTGCGATTTTATCGAACAACATCCGGAGGAACTGCCCTATGATGTACTGGACAATATTGCCCAGGGATATAATGCGGATTTCTTCCGGAAGACCAAGAGTTTTATTTTCCTGGGGATGCATCATCTCCTGGAGGAACTTCGGAAAAAGGGCGAATGTCCTGTGGACCGTGAGACTGTTATTTTTATCTGTCAGCCTATGCCGGGACAGGTAGCCGTGAACACGATCCGTCTGTTGAATTTTGACGGCTCCAATCTGCATGATTTAAGCAACGGGGAAATGGAAGCTCACCTGCAGATTCCGAAACTTATGAAGATGTTCCGGGAAAATGTGCCCGGTTTTGAAAACTGTTATCTGGATTCCATCAATGCTTCCATTGGCGTCCGGGAGAGCCGGAGAATCAAGGGTATCAAGATGCTGGATCATCACGATGCAGTGGCTGGGAAAAAGCCGGAGGACAGTATTGCATTATGTGGATACTTTATTGATATTCATAATGGTGCAGGTGCCGGAACGTATCGTGTTACCATTGAAGAGCCTTTTGGAATCCCCTATGGATGCCTGGTGTCTGCGGATATTCCCAACCTGATGATGGCTGGAAGAGATATCAGCGTGGATGCAATCACCTTTGGTTCCACTAGAATCATGAATGAATGTATGGCAGTGGGACAGGCAGCGGGAGAAGCGGCTGCAATGGCAATAGCATCCCATTGTGAGCCGGAAAAGGTAGATGTGGCAGAACTTCGCAGACATTTACTAGAACAGAAAGCAATTTTGTCTGTATAAAACCGTAATATAAAATAATAAGAATGACCGGTACAGTTTGCAACAAAAGACTATTCCGGTCTTTCTTGCTAAATATGTACGTACAATAACGCATATTTTACTTAAAACGATAAAATATATGCTTTATATGTATTGACATATTATATAAGTGAGTATATAGTGAGAACTACAGAATTATGGAAGAAGCAATTCTTAAAAAGAAAAAGAATGGAGGATAAAAAATGAAACTCGCAACATCAACTAACATTATGGATTTCGATGATAAGAGACCTTATCAGATTCCCATTGACGTGTCCACCAGGGCTTGTGCAAAGGCGGGATATAAATATGTAGATGCATGTCTTTGCAGCCATTGCAGGGAAGGACAGCCCTTAAGAGGAGAGAACTGGGAAAAATGGATTGCGGATACCGCAGCACTGGCAGAAGAACTCGGTGTGAAATACATCCAGGCACATGCCTACTGGACCATTGGAAATGCATTTAATGCGGATCTGACCCGTTCGGACGGAGAGCTGGGAGAGGAGCTTATGCGACGTAGTGTCCTGGCAGCAGAAGCATTGGGAGTAAAGTGGATGGTAGTTCATCCTTACACTGTAAGACGTAACGGCGGCGGTTATGATTACAGAAAATCTTTTGAATATAACAAAGAATACATGAAGCATTGGGGTGAAATTTTTGCGGATCATCATGTGGGAATGGCTATCGAAAATATGACAAAGCCTACCCATTACGGCAGCTGTGCGGAAGAACTGCTGGAGCTGATTGATGTCATTGACAATCCGAATGTACAGATATGTATTGATACCGGTCATGCAAATATGGTGGGTCTGAATGTTCCCGATATGATCCGCCAGGTAGGTTCTCATCTGAAGGCTACCCATATTAACGATAATTACGGTATCAAGGACGAGCATTTTTCACCGTTCAACGGAACGATTCCCTGGAAAGAGGTAGTGCAGGCTCTGCGGGATATTGACTACCAGGAGTGTTTTGCTTTTGAAACACACCACCTTACCAGTATGTATCCCAAGGAGGTACAGCCGTACCTGGTAGATTTCTCTTATGCGCTGGGAGAATATCTTCTGAATCTGTAATTTTGTAATAAAAAAGCGCTGTAAAACAGCAGATATTTTAAATGATAACGAAGGCCGGTACAGTTCGCGATAGGAGACTATACCGGCCTTTCTTATATGGAAGTATGAAAGGAGAAATACATATGCAGAACTTTGCGAATTATTTTGCGGAATTTACGAATGGAGCCATAGCCTTGCGATTGCTATTAGCGGCTGTACTGGGATGCGTGATTGGACTGGAGAGAGCAACGAAACATCATCCGGCAGGAATGCGGACATTTGCATTAGTGTGTCTTGGAGCGGCGGCTTCCGCTGTCGTCAATATCTATCTTGGGACAGCCCTGGGCGTCGGAAGGACAGATATGGGACGTATCCCAGCCGGCGTGGTCAGCGGTATTGGATTCCTGGGGGTGGGAACCATCATTATTACCGGGAAAAATCAGGTCAGAGGATTGACAACGGCTGCCGGATTGTGGACAACGGCAACCCTTGGAATTATGTTGGGATCCGGAATGCTGGAGGTCAGTCTGATGATGTTTGCACTGATCATTGTCACAATGTTCGGAATTGCCAGAGTCAGTCGTGTGCAGGAGCAGTACAATCGTTACATTGGTCTGTATATGGAAATTGATAAGTCAATGACAAGGGGAGTCTATGACTATATCAATGAGTGTGGATATGAGCTGAGTTCTGTGGAGAAAAAGAGAGATAAGACCTTAAAGGGATCCGATATTGTCCTTACAATGATGCTGGATCTGAAGAAAAGAAGAAATCATGCAGAGGTTTTGTCGGAAGTGAGTCAGATAGAGGGTGTTCATTATCTGGAAGAAGTATAATTTGAAGTATATTTGTATGGTTTTAATGCAGAAAAAAGGCAATTTTCCTATTATGTCACTAAATATTACAGGCATTTATAGCATAAACTTTAAAATATGTATTGACATATTGCATGCATAAGCATATTATATAGACATAAGTTACAACATAAAAGGTGAACGAAATGTCAGAGAACAGAAAAGTTAAAAAAGCTGAATATGATGTTGTAGTAATCGGTGGTGGAATGGCTGGCATCTGTGCAGCACTTGCATCTGCAAGACACGGAGCCAGGACAGCGTTGGTGCATGACAGACATGTACTGGGAGGAAATGCATCCAGTGAAATCCGAATGCATATCTGCGGAGCATCCGAGAATCTTGCGAAACCGGAGCTTGAAGAGAGCGGAATTCTCCATGAAATCATGCTTGACAACAAGAGCAGAAATGATTATTTTAATTATTCGATCTGGGATATGGTATTATTTACCGCAGTGAAGAGTCAGCCATATCTGACAGTGTATCTGAGTACCGCGATGGAGGATTGCCGGATGGAAGGCAATGAGATCCGTGAAATCGACGCATACCAGCTCACGACAGAGACACATTGGCAGATCAGAGGGAACATATTTATTGACTGTACCGGCAATGCGACCCTGGGATATTATGCAGGAGCGGAATATCGTACCGGCAGCGAGGGAAGGGCAGAATTCAATGAACCGGATGCGCCGGAACAGGCCAACAATGACCGTATGGGAAATACGCTGTTATTCAAGGCGGTGGACAGAGGACATTCGGTGAATTTTAAACGACCGAAGATCGCCAGACATTTTACGGAAGAGGAACTCAAATACAGAACACACTCTGCCGTGCACGAAGCTAAGACAAAGGGAGATGTGGATAAGGCATACTTACGTATGACCTCCTACAGTACCTCCTCTGTGGACTATGGATACTGGTGGATCGAGCTTCCCGGCAAGACAGAAGATATCATAGATGAGTATGAAGAAATCCGTGATGAGTTGGTGTCTTGTATCTATGGGGTATGGGATCATCTGAAAAACGGTGGTGACCATGGAGCCGAGAACTATGATCTGGAATGGGTCGGTATGCTGCCCGGTGTCAGAGAGAGCAGGCGTCTGGTAGGAGATTATATATTAAATGAAAATGATGTCTTATCCAACAGGGTATTCGAGGATGCTGTAGCATACGGCGGCTGGGCGATGGATATCCATACTCCCGGAGGTCTATATGATTTTGATGAACTTCCTTCCAGAGTTGTCAGCTTTGACGGAGCCTATACGATTCCATACCGGTCATATTGCTCCAGAAATATTCCCAATATGATGATGGCGGGACGAAATATCAGTGCTACCAAAATGGCAATGGGATCCACAAGAGTTATGGGAACCTGTGCAATAGGAGGACAGGCAGCGGGAACCGCAGCGGCACTTTGCATCAAATATCACTGCGGGCCGAAAGATATGCCGGAGCACATGGAGGAATTGCAACAGCTTCTGCTGAAGGATGACTGTTATATTCCGGGTTTTCGAAACACCGATCCGCAGGATCTGGCGAGAACCGCGCAGATCAGTGCAACCTCTGCCAGAGAAGGGTTCGCTCCGGAGAAAGTGATCAACGGAGTGTCCAGAGATGAAAACGGAATTCGAAATATGTGGAGCTCCGATGGCATAAGCCCGGAAGGAGAGACGTTAACCTTAAAGCTTGCCTCGGTGAAAAAAGTATCCCAGGTCAGACTGACGTTTGATTCCAACTTTAATTATCCGATCAAGATTACTTTATCGAAGAAACGTCAGCTCCAGCAGAGGATAGGAGTACCTCCCGAATTGGTAAAAGATTACACTGTGACACTCTGGCGGGGAGAACAGAAGATGGCAGAACAGAAAGTGACAGAAAATGACCAGAGACAGAATGTTGTAACCTTTGAGCCTACGGAATGTGATAAAGTAACCATTACGATTCATACCACCAATGGGGAAAAAGACGTACATATTTATGAAGTAAGGGTGTATTCCTGAGAAAAACTCAGGCTAACCATAGAAAACTAAAATGTAGGAGGATTACAATTATGAAGAGGAAAATTGCGCTTGCATTGACAATGGCAATGTTAGGTACCTGTCTGGCAGGATGTGGACAAGCAGATACAGACACAAATGCATCTACAGAAGCAAAAGGTACTACAGCAGCCGCAGGAACCGCAGCAGCAGAAACCACAGAATCCGAGAAGGAATGGTATGGCACGGAAGACGGAAAGACGATCACGCTTCATTTCTGGGGTGGTGTTCAGCCGGAGTACGGATATGATGATCTGTGTGCCAACTTCAATGAGGAGTACAAAGACAAAGGACTTCAGGTAGAATATGTAAGATATGTAAATGATGATAACGGTAACCTTCAGTTGGAGACCTACTTAATGGGCGGTGGTGATGTCGATCTGTTCATTGGCTATGGCGGACGTACCAAAATGGACAAGCGTGTAGACTCCAACCTGCTGCTGGATATGTCCGGTATGCTCAATGATATCGGATTCAATCTGGATGATGAGCTGGGTGTGGCAAATATGGCAGAGTATCACTACGATGATGGTGCCGTATATGGATTTCCTACCAAATACGAGAACTCAAGATGGATTCTGATCAATGAAGATATGTTTAAGGAAGCAGGACTGGATATTCCTTATGATGGATGGACCTATTCCGAATTCCTTACGGATGCCGAGAAGCTGACACATGGCGAGGGCCAGGATAAGGTATACGGAGTATGCTGGGCACGTAAGCAGAGCGGTAAGAGTATTCTGTATGCATTAGACGGTGTACTGGGTGCAAATCAGATTTACAAGAATGAAGAAGGTACAGAGGTAAACTTCGATAATGATGTATATCGTGCAGGTCTTAACCTTGTAAAAGAGACGCTGGATAAGGGTTATGCGATTCCCATCGAAGATGAATTCTCCGAGGATATCAGCGTTGCCAATACGTTCCTTCAGGGTAAATGTGCCATCATGCTTGGTGTAGCACAGATGAGACTGTGTATGGATCAGGAGAATTATCCTCATGATTTCATGACTGCACTGGTACCAGCACCCGTTCCCGATGATGAGAAATACAACACCGAATTTTATCGTAAGCAGATTGGTACTACCGGTGCAGGAGACCTGCTGAGCATTTCAGCAAATACAAAGTATCCGGAAGCAAGCTTTGAGTTTGCAATGTGGTATTTAAAGGGTGGTATGTCCCCTCTGGTACAGGGCGGAAGAATCCCTCTGTGGAATGGTGTTAATAAGGATGAAGTATTGAGCGTGCTGAAGGAGAAGGCACAGGGCTCCATTGATATGGATTCCATGGAGAACTATCTGTCTCTCGATACTACGCAGGGTGTTGCCGCTATTAAAGGACATGCTTCCTCTGAAATCAGTTCTGCCTGGTTCGAAGAGTTTGATGCTATGTGCTATGGAAAACAGTCTGTAGATCAGACCGTTCAGAACATGGAGAAGAGAGGTAACGAACTGATCCAGACCGAATTAAGCAGTCAGAAGTAAAAAAATAAAAACAGCAGTGGGAAGGGGCGGTCGTTTTCACAGGCGAACCGTCCCCTGCTCTGAAACGAACAAAAGAGGGATAAAGCAAATGAAGAGCAAGAAAAAGAAGACTAAAGGAGAAAGACGAAAAATATTGCATCAGAACCTGGTTGCATATTCCTTTTTGGCACCGAGTCTGATAGGTGTAATATGTTTCAGTCTGATTCCGCTGATAATTTCTTTATATGTAAGCCTGACTGACTGGAATTTCTCTCAAGGACTCGGCAACTGGAATTTCATCGGACTGACAAACTTTATCAATCTGTGGAAGGATGAATGGTTCCTTGCATCTTTGAAAAATACATTGATCTTCACCGTCGTAACCGTGCCCATCGGACTTTTCCTGGCAATTATAATGGCGGTACTGATTGATGAATTTTGTCATAAGAAAATAGCGGGTGTGGTACGTGTCGCTATGTATATGCCGCATATCTGTAATATTGTGGCAATTTCCGTTGTATGGATGGCGTTGTATTCTAAATACGGACCCTTTACACAATTGATGAGGGCTCTCGGATGGCAGGATCCTCCCCGATTCCTGGCAAGCTATGAATGGGCACTTCCCGCGATCATGCTGGTCGTAATCTGGGCAAGCCTGGGATACCGCGTATTTATGTACAGCGCCGCAATCACCGGACTTCCGAGAGATTTGTATGAGGCTGCTGAGATTGACGGAGCGAATTCTATTCAGAAATTTTTCAAATTAACGGTTCCGCTGTTGAAGCCTACGACCTTTTTCCTGACAATTACAGGTATTATATCCAGCTTTAAAGTATTTGGATATACGAACGTTATGACAGGCGGTGGTCCCGGAAGCTCTACCTACACACTGGTTTATTATATTTATACATCAGCATTTAAGTATTATAAGATGGGTTATGCTTCGGCAATTGCCGTAATTCTGTTTGTGATGCTGCTTATTGTGACCATTATCCAGTGGGTACATAACAATAAAGAAGAGAAAGGCTAGGGATTAAGATGAGGAAGAATGTACCTGTTTCCAAAAAGGTAGCCAGAGTATTGATTACCATTGTAATTATTCTGGTTACATTGGTTATGATTGTTCCTTTTGTCTGGATGATCTCAGCATCTTTCAAGACAGAAGCGGATGTTATGAAGATCCCTATTGAGTGGATCCCGAAGTATTTTTACCCGGATAACTATAAGAGAGTATTAAGCATAGGAACGACCAGCTCCACAAATTATCATTTCGGTCTGGCCTATTTTAACTCTATCAAGGTAGCTGTAATCAGTACGGTAGTGGCAATTACTTCCGCAACACTTGCCGGATATGCCTTTGCCAAGTTGAAGTTCAAGGGCTCCAATGTATTGTTCATTGTATATCTGGCGCAGATGATGGTGCCTTCACAGCTGACACTGATTCCCAGATTCATAATGTTTATGCAGTTGGGATGGATGAATACCCATTTGTCGCTGATCGTACCGAAAATTATAGCGGTATCTTCCACCTTTATGCTCAGGCAGTCCTTCTTAAGTACTCCGGATGAACTGCGGGAAGCTGCCAGAATTGATGGAGCCGGTGAATACAGAGCCTTTGCACAGGTTATGCTGCCACTTGTCAAGCCGACGATAGCGGCGACGGCGACAGTACAGTTCCTGGATGCATGGAACAGCTACCTGGATCCTCTGGTATTTATCTCCAACTGGAAGAAATGGACGATTCCTCTGGCTTTGAACCAGTTTGTCGGTACAGAGGTAACACAGTATAACCTGACCATGGCGGCCTGCTGTATGGCGGTTGTACCGGTATTTATCGTATTCCTGTTCGGACAGAAGTTCTTCCTGAAAGGCTTGTCCGTAGGTGCGGTTAAGGGATAATAAATTGAAAATGGCAGATGCAGTGTGGCAGGACAGGAGAAGACTCTGTGCCTGCTATATTGCTATAAGGGAGAAAATAAAGAGAACAATATGTCAATTCACAGTGAAACCAGAAAATATGAAGTTGTAGTAGTGGGAGGCGGCCTGGCCGGTGTCTGTGCGGCAATAGCAGCTGCCAGAAAAGGAGCCAGAACAGCCATCATACAGAATCGCTCTATGTTTGGTGGCAACGCCAGCTCGGAGATCCGTATGCACATTGTGGGAGCCAACTCCCACGGTGCCAAAAAAAATCTTGGAGAGACAGGAATCCTGCTGGAGATTCTGCTGGCAAACAAACGCAGAAATCCCTATGCATCTTTTCCGGTATTTGATTCCGTCATCTGGGAAAAAGTGCATTTTCAGGAAAATCTGGAATCCTTTCTGAATACGAATATGGATGACGTGATCCTGGAAGGGAAAAAAATAAAGGCCGTAGTCTGTCATCAGAACAGTACGGAAACCGAGTATACCATCTACGGAGACATCTTTGTCGATGCCACAGGGCACGGTACCTTAGCTACCATGTGCGGTGCGACGGGGCGTATGGGCAGTGAAGGAAGAGACGAATTTAAGGAACCTGATGCTCCGGAAGAACCGAACAGCGATACGATGGGAAACACTTTGTTGTTTTCCGCTGTGGACCGTGGAGAGCCGGTAAAATTTGTGTGTCCGGAATGGGCAAACCATTACACGGAGGAAGATTTGAAATACCGGGAACATGCGAACAGTATTGCCTCCCATATGGAAGGCGGTAAGCTGACCAAATTCGAAGAAGGAAGCGGGAGACTGCCACACTTTTCCAATGTGGACTCCGGATATTGGTGGATTGAACTGGGTGGTGAGGATGAAGATATTATCCGTGACGGTGAGAAAATCCGTGATGAATTGTTGAAATGTGTGTACGGCGTATGGGATCATCTGAAAAATGTGGGAAACCACGGTGTGGAAAATTTGGAGCTGGATTGGGTTGGATTCGTGCCGGGATATCGTGAAAGCAGAAGAATCGAAGGAGACTATCTGTTGAATGAAAAGGATGTACTAGCCAACAGGATATTCCCGGACGCAGTAGCTTATGGTGGCTGGCAGATGGATCAGCATGTGCGCAGGGGACTTCTGGATACGGATAAGATTCCTTCACAGATCCTGAATTTCAACGGTTGTTATACAATACCATGGAGATGCTATTATGCAAAGGATCTGGAAAATGTAATGCTGGCGGGACGTGATATCAGTACTACAAAAATGGCATTTGGATCAACGAGAGTTATGGGAACCTGCGCTGTGGGAGGACAGGCGGTAGGCACGGCAGCAGCAATGGCTGTCAGATATGGCTGTACCCCCAGACAGATCGGGGAACATATGGAAGAACTACAACAGGAGCTTTTGCGGGATGACTGTTATATTCCGGGAGTCCGTAACCGGGATCCGGCCGATTATGCAAAGTCAGCTAAGGTAGCTGCATCCGGATATACACATGGAAATGAACCATGGAAAGTATTGAACGGAATTGCCAGACAGGAGCAGGAAGAAAGTAACTGCTGGGAGGCACCGATAGGAGAACAGGGTGCCGAAATAACGCTTACCTATGACGGGAAACTGGTGCTACATCAGATTCAGCTGACATTTGATACGAACCTGACAAAAGAGATCATGCCATCTCTTACAAGAAATGTACGGAACCGACAGGTAAAAGGACTGCCGGATGAACTTGTACGGGATTATGATGTGCGTGCTTTCAGAGAAGGAAAAGAAGTATTTTGCAAGGAAATACATGACAATTATCAGCGATTGAACAGAATTCCGCTGGGAAATGTAATTTGTGATACCATAAAGGTGACGGTTCACCGTGCTTACGGTATCCATTTTGCAAGAATTTTTGAAATTCGTACATATTAGTACGCTCGATTATTGACATTAAATTCCCAAATTCGCTATACTGTTAGTAATATGTAATATCATAATGAGATTGGATAACAAAAACACAGAAAACGAAAAGGAAAGTGTTAATAGGGGGAAATATGGCAGCCAGATATTCAGAGATTGAAGAATATATCATGAACAAGATTCATACGGGAGAATGGCCGATCGGTTATAAAATTCCGAAAGAAGTGGAGCTTTGTGAACAATTTGGTGTCAGTCGTTCCACAGTGCGTACGGCAATGCTGCGGATGGTGCAGGATGGACATCTGAAAAGAGTTAAGAGAAAAGGTACCTTTGTTACAGCACCACGCGTATTGGAGGATACGACGGTATTTATTGAGAGCTTTTTTAATGAAATGTTTCGCCGGGGCATTGAGGTAGAGACGGAAGTGCTGGAATTCCGTTATATGGAGATGACGGAGGAACTGGCGAAAAAGTTCGAAAACGGTGACAGCAGAGTCATTAAACTGAGCCGTCTCAGATACGTAAAGGATTCTTTTGACAAAGGACCGATTGTATTGACAACGTCCTATATGCCGGAGAGTGATGCATTTTTGTTTGACTATGATTTTACGAAGGCATCTCTGACGAAGGCGCTCAATGATCATTCCAAGAATCGATTCAGCCTGGAAAAAGAAATGACGGCCCGTCCGCTGGAGAGCAGAGAGAGTCATCTGATGGGAATGAAGGAAAATGCTCTTGCGATGCTGATTTCTTCTGTTACCAGGAATGAAGAGGGACAGATTATTGAAATATCGGAAAGTATTTATCCTTTGGAGAGAAACAAGTTTGTATGGAAACTGAAGCTGTAACGCTTCGGATACGAGGAAGAATATGAATGAAAAATTGAATAATGTAGAATGGAGTTTCACGCAGGAAACAGGATGCCTGACGATTACAGGGACCGGAAAGATGCAGAACTGGGCGGAACATCAAGAGAGACCATGGGAAGAAATCAGAGATGAAATCCGCCGGGTCAGAATTTGTGTGGGAATGGAGAGCGTGGGAGATTGTGCTTTTCAGAATTGTACTTCACTGAAGGAAGTAGAACTGCCGGAGACGCTTGTCTATCTCGGGGTGTATAGCTTCCGCGGATGTACCGCATTAAGGGATGTAAAATTGCCGGAAGGAATATGCATTATCTGTGCGAAGGCGTTTCATAATTGTTCGGCACTGGAGAAGGTGGAATTGCCTGTCAGCCTGAAAAATATTGATATGAGAGCGTTTGCGAAAGATGAGGCTCTTCATACGGTTATTTATCATGGAACGGAGGCACAGTGGGAGAAAATTCTGATCAGTGGAACCGCATCCGATAATCAATATCTTCTGGCAGCGGAACGAAGATGCCTGAAGGAAGAACCTGCAGGATACCAAAAGACTAATGATAATTCGGTTGCAGATCACTATGAAGAGATGGTTTATTGTGTAAAAAAAGCGTTGTCTTACGGCGGAGACGGTAATCTGTATTTTCTCACACCGGATCTGACAGAGGCGGGAATCCGGGCAAAATGCGGAGATTGTACGCTTGTGGTATTCCCGAATGGCAAAACAATGATGATAGATGCCGGTTACATTGCCTGCAGTGCGCATATTATTTCATTGTTGGATGATCTGGGACTGCATCATCTGGATTATTTTGTATTGTCTCATGCGCATGATGATCATGCAGGAGGAGCCCTGACTGTGGCACAATATCTGTATGAGCATGGAGGAGGGATTGATGCCTGTTATCGAAGCTCCTATATAGCATCCAGTAAGCAGGAGCCCTTATTTGAGGAATATCTTAAGCAGAAAGGGACACATGTTTATGAAAATGTCCTGGCGGGATATCAGTGGACGGTAGGGGATGTACGTATAACCACATATCATCCGACGACTGAGGATCTGGAGAAATGTGTCGGAAATGATGAGAGCGTGAACAATGTATCTATTTTGATGAAATTTGTCTATGGAAGATCAAAATATCTCACCGGTGGAGACTTGTATATAGAGATGGAAGAAAAACTGGCAGAGCAATATGGTGATCTTCTGAAAGCAGATGTAATGAAATCGAATCATCACGGCACCTATACCTCAAATGGACAAAAGTGGCTGCAAACAGTACAGCCGAATGCCATTATCACGGATGCGGAGGATATTGGAAATGCACTTTTGGCAGAGTATGCTGCAGAGCATGGAATCAAATATTACAGCGCCGGGATACAGGGACTCATTTTACTGCGAATGAGCAGAATAGAATATGAGATACAATGCCAGACAGGAGACTGTCTGTAAAGATTGTAACAAAAGGGGACATTTATAGTGTCTCCTTTTTGGTAGGAAAAAAAGTAAAATATAAGGTTTATATGGTTAGGAAAAATGTGGTAAACTGCACTTTGTAAGGAAGAGTAGCATAATAAATATAGATAGAACAGAGGAGAAAATATATATGCAGATCCATGATACAGCATTTATAGCGCCTGGAGCAGTGGTGCTTGGAGATGTGACGATCGGAGAAAACAGCGGAATATGGTACAATGCGGTGGTCCGGGGCGACCGAGACTCCATTGTCATCGGAAAAGAGAGCAATATTCAGGACAATGCAGTAGTACATCTGGGCAGCGGATATCCGGTGGAGATCGGAGACCATGTGACCATAGGACACGGTGCGATCATCCACGGCTGCAAGATCGGCGACAATACCATGATCGGTATGGGAGCCATTCTGATGAATGGCTGTAAGATCGGGAAAAACTGCATCATCGGTGCCGGAGCACTGGTGACACAGAACGTAGAGATTCCGGATAATTCACTGGTCATCGGCAATCCCGGGAAAGTAAAACGTGCTGTTACCGAAGAAGAGATCCGGTGGAATCTGAAAAACGCACACATTTACGTAGAGGAAGCACAGGAAGAATTAAGCGACTCTTATCGGCAAAATATAAATGAAATTTAAAAGAAAAAAGTTTTGGATATATTGCCGATAATGATATAATATTTCCGGTGAGTAGTTTTGCGGAGGTTGTGTATGAAATATGTAAATGTAAATGAAATAGCTGCAAAATGGAATTTATCAGAAAGAAGTGTAAGAAATTATTGTGCCCATGGAAAAATTCCGGGTGTAATTCTTGATGGGAAAACATGGAGGATTCCAGAGGATGCCGTAAAGCCGGTCAGAAAGAAACGAGCGGAAAAAATAGCAAATGATCTTTTGACCAGATTAAAAATGGAAAAGGAAGCAGGGATACCGGGAGGAATATATCATAAGGTTCAGATCGAACTGACATATAATTCGAATCATATGGAAGGCAGCCGCTTGACCCATGATCAAACCAGATATATTTTTGAAACGAATACGATTGGAATTCAGGATGAAGTTGTGAATGTGGATGACATTGTTGAAACAGCCAATCATTTCCGATGCATTGATCAAATAATAGAGTTAGCAAACTATCCCCTGAGTGAAGCATTTATTAAACAGTTACATTATATTTTGAAATCCGGAACTTCAGATAGTAGAAAAACGTGGTTTGCTGTTGGTGAGTATAAACGTTTTGAAAATGATGTCGGAGGAAGCGCAACCGCAAAGCCCGCCGAAGTACCCGGAGAAATGCGGAATTTATTAAGCAGATATAATCTTTCAAAACAAAAGACGTTGAAGGAAATAATACAATTTCATTATGAATTTGAGAAGATACATCCTTTTCAGGATGGAAATGGTCGCGTTGGAAGATTAATTATGTTTAAGGAGTGTCTCCGTAATAGAATTACCCCTTTTATTATAGAGGATGATATAAAGGAATTCTACTATCGAGGTCTGAAGGAATGGAAGAACGAACAGGGATATCTTATGGACACTTGTCTGACTGCTCAGGATAGATTTAAGGTATACCTGGATTATTTTGGACTGGAATATAAGGATTAAAAACTATAACGAAAAAAGAGATCAAAAGAGCCGGATGACTACATTATGTTCGGTAAAAAGAGCACTGTCCTAGCGGAAGTGCTCTTTTGCGAATTCCATATCCTGTACCAGTTCCAGTGTTCCAAGATATTGCTCCTGCTTATCCCGGACAGCGTAATAAGTCACTAAGAATGTCCGGCCGCCCTTGTCCATCCAGACCGGTACCTGGTCCAGATTCCCTGCACGGAATTCTCCGATAATGCGGCGAACCTGTTCTTCGATTTTAGGCGGGTGACAGGTGAAGACCTCACGGTCCAATGCCATGCCGGGACGTTTGAATACCTTGGGGCCTTCGTTAAAATAACGATTGACATTATCGATGTCCACGAAGGTAATCTCCAAAGGAATCGTATTCAACATGGCGGTCAGCTGTGACAGGGTCAGACTGCCGCCGGGAAGGTGGATTCTGGTCTCACCATCTGCAAAAGCATGTTCCGCAGACATGGTGCCAACCGTAGAGGCAGTGTCAGCCAGATGTGCTTCCGCAGCCTCCCAACTGTCACCCCGGATACCGAAGCATTCCGCATAATCTTTGGCATCCCGGTAGATGTGATACCATTCCTCCTCCGAGAAATTCAGTGCGCAGTTGGGGAAGAGGATATTGGATTCCTTGTAGATCATTTCTTCCATGCGGTTTAATACGGCATTCAAACGTTGTTTCCATGCATCGGTTTCTTTTTGGTGTTTTTGTTTTGCAAGCGCATTCAGTTCATCCCGGATCTCATCATCCACTGTCCACATGACTGCGGAGGGGCCGCTGATCCCATATTGCACCTTCAAATGTGGATAAAGTAAGTCTCCCTTCCGGGCATAGTGGATAGCAATCTGGCGCAGCTCGTCAAGCAGTTCATTGGTAATTCCATTATTTTCCAATGCCTGCCTCGCACGGGCAATCAGCTTTTCCAGTGCTGCATTTTCCAGCGTAAAAGTCTGCAGGGGATGCCCGGAGATCTGGATCAGGGCGGCAGCAGCGGAGAGCCGTTGGTCCTTTATGTCTTTAGAGTGTAGTTTCTGGGCAGCTAGAGAAGAGGCTGCTGTTTTTTCGGCATTGGCAATTTTCTCTTCTGTCGTGGAACCATGGAACAGGGCGGAATGCACATCACAGAGCCGCTGCAATTCTTCGATGGAAGTACCCTCTCGCAGCAGTTCCTGCTCGGCCTGCATAATTGCGGAAGGATCCACATCCTTACATTCCCGGACGAAATCCGCCTGGACACTTTCCAGAGCTTCTCCGTGATTCAAACGTTGTAAGTAAGACTTAATCTGATCTTTCATATAAAAATTCCTCCGGAACCAGTATGCCCCGGAGGAAAGTTTGTTATTCTTTTATTTTTATGATTAATCATCGTAGAGTGTTTTGATAAATTCGCAATCCACTACCAATACGTAGAAAACCGAGCCATAATGTTCACTCTCCACGATACGCCCATAATCCAGAACCGTCTTATAAGTTCCATCTTTGACAGCAAGTCGGTATTTGACATAATCATTGTATCCGTTCATGCCGGATTCTATCTGCTGCCAGATGCTTTCTTCTACCTGCGTCAGATCTTCAGGATGCACCAGATTACGGAATTGATGTTTCGTAAAATGCATAAAATCATCCAGATCCGTACATCCTGTCAGCTGAAGCATTTCCTGATTAGCATACAGGATGCGTTCATCCTCTTTGTCGGCTCGGTAGATGAAAAAGGCACCCGGCAGGTTATCAGAAATATCCGATAATGAAAAACCAAGCTGTGTCCGTTTCGAATTGTGGAAATCCGGCCGGTAGGCCAGAGCACCATGTTTTCCCTGTAATTTTACCTCATAGAGTGCAATGTCGGCATAACGGAGAATGTCAGAGACTTTTTCTGCGTTGGCGGGGTATTCCGCATAGCCCAGGGAAATGCTGTAATTGTGTTCGACGCCTTTGGCTGAAAAAGAGCGGGAAGCCTTGCTGAAAGCATCTATCATTGGGGCAGCCTCTTCTGCGCGGCAATCCTTCAGGATAATACAGAACTCATCACCGCCATTTCTGGCAATAATGGAATTATCCGGAAAAGCCTGCACTAAGGATTGTGAAAGCTGCAATAGAACCTGATCACCGATAGTATGACCATAGACATCATTGATAAATTTAAAATTATCCACGTCAAGTAATATACCGACACAGTTTTTCTGCTTGTTTCCCTCCAGATACTCCTCCAGCTGCAAATTAAATCCGTTACGATTTAAGAGACCGGTCATAGAATCCGTCAGAGAGAGTCTGCGAAATTTTTTGCGTTGCTCGTCAACGAGTAGTATAGATATCGTTAGAACCACCAGTAGTAGGATCACTGCAATGCCACATAATACTATCAGTTGTAAAAGTGTGCCATTCTTCCAGCCACCGGTGGGCATGATTTCCAGCCTCCAGTTACATCCACCCAGAGTAAAATCATAAGACACGGGATCCATCAGAGTCTCCTCCGACTGGTCTACCACGGTATATTCATCGGTCAGAGGTGAGATGGTCTTCGATAGCCGGTATTGATAACCGAAATTGGTTAAGGCATCAGCGGAATGCTGAAAAATATCAGGAACCTTGATGATAACCATAGTCATGCCCCAAAAATAGGGAGTTCCCTTCTCATCCTGTAAAAAAACTGGATTACGGATCGAAAGGACGTGTCCTCCCTGCTCCAGCTCGAAAGGACCATGTATGATAAGCACATCATTAGCAATGCTGTAATTTACGGTCTCTCCGCGGTATTTGTCATGGATCAGGTCTATTTTACCTGCTTCGTTGCCTTCGGCGGGATAGATATCTGTTACGATGCCCCCGGGAGCCACTTGGATGCTCCGGACGTAATCTGCCATCATTCTGTCCGCAATGATATCAAATTTGTCGATTCTGCCGTCCGTACTGATCAGAAGCTGCTCCAGTGTATCCGTGATATTGATACCGGCATTCAGATCTGCGATCATGCTATCACCGTAGGTTACAGCGTTCAGTTCTGCAAGAGTGCGGAGATGTCTGGAGTCGGCCTGCTGTACCGCATGAGTGATCATATATAAGACAATGCTGCCGATAAGAAGTACCCATAACGGCAGCAGCCATTTTGTATGAGAAAATTTAATTTTATTCCGTGTCATAGTGCTATGCTTCCTTCGTATGTGTTGGCAAAATGATTTAAATTTAATTATAGCATTTTCAAGTTTTTTTGTATAGATACGAAGAGTCATTTCATCCTGCGGTGAAAATGCCAAAAACACCGGGCTTCTGATTTGGTACACGGGATCGATGGGGACGGAGAACTGGAGAAATACCACGATGTTGCTTTAGGTGAGTATTCTTTATTTTTAATAGATCAGATTTTTATAGCTGCCAATATACTGTCTGCGATAACGGCCCGGAGAGATACTTTTATAGCGGCGGAAAATGCGGTTAAAATAGCTTAAGTCGTGGAAACCGCAAGAATACGCAATTTCTGTGATACTATCGGAAGAAGTGCACAGAAGCTCACAGGCACATTCTACCCGGTAATAATTCAGATAATCAATGGGCGATTTGCCAATGATCGAGTGAAACACACGGCAAAAATGTTCCGGAGAGAGCTGCAGTACTTTTGCAAGGTCCGAAAGACTTAACTGTGAGGCATAATTTCTGCGGATATAATCCAGTACCTGCTTGATCTGGTCAGAATCCTGGACAAAATGTCTGGAAGAGGGAGTCAGTACCGTAAATAAATGTTCCCGGAGAATCTGTCCCAGCAGTTGCCACAGCATTCCTATGGTGAAAAATTCATAGCCGTTATTTTTATCTTTCATTGCAGCAAACAGGTCAGAGATGATCTGACCGCAGGGAGTGCCTGCCGGATACAGAACATTGATCTGGGTCTCAGGAGAAAAGAGCCCGGCATATTTCTGCTGAAACAGTCCTCCGTAATTTTTGATAAGATGGTTCAGATCAAATACCAGACATTCATAGACGCAGTCTTTGGGGATTCCGCCATGTACGGCTCCGGAGGAAAGAAAGGCGGAATTCCCAGGATGCAGTGTGTAAGACTGCCCATCTGTCAACAACGTAAATTCCCCTTGCAGAACCAGTAGAAGTTCGCATTCCATATGCCAGTGGAAGGGCATTTCGTAACGGGGATGCAGCATATCAACATAATAGAGTTCTAACGGAAAGTCAGAAGTTCCTCTCGTCGTATTCTCATGGGAAGCCAGATATCTCATCATTCTATCCTTTCATAAAAGAACCGTACTATTTAAAATCCCATTCGTAAAACTGCTCTTTCAGGTCTTTTCTTTTACAAATATGGTCACAGAATATCAATATTGTCCAATATGTAATCATTATAAACAACGACACCACAAAAATGCAACAGTATAATACAAGTAACCAAATATAATACAAGGAGGTATGGACATGGAAATCACAGGGATAAAAGATCAGATCTGCGATGTCTGTCACAAAATGTGGCAACTGGGATGGGTTGCGGCCAATGATGGCAATGTGTCTGTCAGACTGGACGATGGAACCTACCTGGCAACACCAACAGGGATGAGTAAGAGTTTCATCACCTCGGACAAACTGCTCCGGATCGATGCTGCCGGTAATGTTTTGGAGGGCTCGGAAGGACTGCGGCCGTCCAGCGAGATAAAGATGCATCTAAGATGCTATGAAAAGAGGGAGGATGTATGCGCAGTCGTACATGCACATCCTCCGGCAGCTACCGGATTTGCCGTGGCACATCGTCCGATGGACATGTACAACATGATCGAGGATGTCGCAGCCATCGGTGCGGTTCCGCTGACACCATATGGTACACCGAGCACGACAGAGGTTCCAGATGCCATTGAGCCTTATTTGCAGGAACATGATGTAATGCTGCTTGAGAATCACGGGGCATTGACAGTGGGAAGTGATGTGATCACCGCTTATTACCGTATGGAAAGTCTGGAACTGTGGGCGAAGATCACGATCAACGCAATCCTTCTGGGAGGAAGCTATGACATTGACCGGAAAAATATCGACAAACTGATCAACCTGCGATCCTATTATCACATAACGGGAAAACATCCGGGATACAAGAAATTTAAGCATCCGCAGGATGGAACTCCTACGGACAGATAGGGGAAAGGAGTAAAGGATGGCTGCTTTTACGACAGTGCTTGCTTTTGACCTTGGAGCTTCCACCGGCCGTGCCATTCGTGCGGTCTATGACGGTGAGAGACTGCAATGGAAGGAGATCCACCGGTTCGATAATATACCGGCAGTAGAGAACGGACATCTTCGCTGGAATATGGAGGCGCTGCTTGGGGAGATCCGTATTGCCATACAAAAGGCGGGAAAGACCGACAGTCTTGCTTTTGATACCTGGGGAGTGGATTTTGGATTGTTGGATGCGGATGGAAAATTACTGGAGGATCCTGTTCATTACCGGGACGAGCGGACGAAGGACTGGCCCCAGCGTGTCGCACAGAAAATAGAACTTCACAGCCTGTATGTCAGAACTGGCAATCAGATTCTGGCAATCAATACACTGTTTCAGTTGCTGGCATTACAAGAGGAACAGCCGGATCTGTTAAGACGAGCAAAGCATCTGCTGTTCATCCCGGATCTGCTGGCGGCAATGCTGGGAGCGGATCTGACCTGGGAACGATCCATTGCTTCCACCAGTCAGATGTGGAATCCTGTTGCCGGAACCTGGGATTTGGAACTGCTGAGACAGATGGGAATGGATCCGGGATTATTCGGAGCCATGACAGACAGTGGTAGCATTATCGGAGCATTGCCGGATAGCACGAAGATCATCGCAGTGGCAGGACATGATACCCAGTGCGCAGTGGCGGCCATGCCTGTGGAAGAGGGAGAAAGCGCAGCGTTTCTCTCCTGTGGCACCTGGAGCCTGATCGGCTGTGAACTGGAGACACCGATCCTGACGAAGGAGAGCTGCGACAGTGGCCTGTCCAATGAATACGGAGCCAATGGCAGGATTAACTATCTGAAAAACATTATCGGATTGTGGCTGATCCAGGAGAGCCGGAGAGAATATGCCAGACAGGGAGAGGAGTATAGCTTCGGAGAACTGGCGAAGCTGGCGGACGAAGCAGAGGCTTTTCACTGCTTTATTGATCCGGATGCACCGGAATTCGTGGCACCCGGAAACATTCCGGAAAGAATACAAAAGTTCTGCCGTAGAACCGGTCAGCCGGTGCCGGAGACAGTGGGAGAGACAGTGCGGTGCATTTACGAAAGTCTGGCAATGAAATACCGATATGCTCTGGAGCAACTGGAAAGGATGACGGGCAAAAACTTCACAACATTGCATATCCTCGGTGGCGGAGCAAATGCAGGACTGCTCTGTCAGATGACGGCAGATGCCTGCAGACTTATGGTAAAAGCCGGCCCGGTGGAAGCGACGGCTCTCGGGAATATTCTTATTCAGTTGAAGGCACTGCATGCCATACATGATATCGACAAGGGCAGACGCCTGATTGCCGTGACAGAGAAAATAACAGAATATGCACCACAAAACAGAAAAAAAGACGCATGGGAAAATGCGTATCACAGATTTGTTACCATGATGCAAATGGAGAAAGAGAGGTAATTATGAGATACCCTAAGATTGGAATTCGCCCGGTAATCGATGGACGTTGGGGTGGCGTTCGTGAAAGCCTGGAGAATCAGACCTGTGAAATGGCAAAAATTGCCGCAAAACTGATCTCTGAGAATTTGAAGTATCCGGATGGAACACCGGTACAATGCGTGATCGGCTGTACCACTATCGGAGGAGGTGCGGAGGCGGCCCGGGTGGCAGAACAGTTTCAGATGGAAAATGTAGTAGCAACCTTGTCTGTGACGCCCTGTTGGTGTTACGGAACAGAGACTTTCGATATGGATCCGAACACCATCAAAGCTGTCTGGGGATTCAACGGAACGGAGCGCCCGGGTGCGGTGTATCTGGCAGCAGTTATGGCGGCACATGCACAGCGTGGGCTTCCGGCTTTTTCCATCTATGGACATGATGTGCAGGATGCAAAGGATACGACAATTCCCGCAGATGTGTTGGAGAAAATCTTACGTTTCGCCAGGGGAGCTGTGGCCGTAGGCTGGATGACAAATAAGGCATATGTCAATATTGGAGCGGTAGCCATGGGCATTGCAGGCAGCTTTTGTGATCCGGATGTGCTACAGAAATATTTCGGGATCCGTGCGGAATGGGTAGATGAAGTGGAAATTCTCCGTCGTATTGCCATCGGCATCTATGATCCGGAGGAATATGAGAAGGCATTACAGTGGGTGAAAGCAAACTGCAGGGAAGGGTTCGACAAAAATCTTGGAAAAGATCTGCCGGAAGTCATCACAAAGTCAAAAATCATTCCTGCGGAAAAAGACTGGGAGTTTATTGTGAAGATGACACTGATTATCCGGGATATTTTGTTCGGCAATTCACGACTGGACGAGCTTGGCTGGCATGAGGAGGCTTTGGGGCATAATGCTGTGGCCGGAGGTTTCCAGGGACAGAGACAGTGGACGGACTGGTTGCCGAATGCGGACTTTACGGAAGCAATCCTTGCTTCTACTTTCGACTGGAATGGTCCCAAGGCACCGACTCCTTTTGCAACGGAGAATGATACCTGCAATGGTATTTCGATGCTGTTGGGACACCTGATTTCGGGAACGGCTCCCTGCTTCCATGATGTCCGTACCTACTGGAGCCCGGAGGCTTGTGAACGTGTGACAGGTCAGAAGCCGGACGGCGTGGCGGCAAACGGATTTATTCATCTGATCAATTCCGGTGCAACGGCGTTGGACGGGACTGGAGCGTGTGTGGACGAACAGGGCGACCATGTCATGAAACCTTTCTGGAAGATGACAGAGGAGGATATCCGGGAATGTCTGGATGTTACCGACTGGTGCAGGGCAGATTATGAATATTTCCGGGGTGGTGGATATTCCAGCCACTTTCGGTGTATTGCACAGATGCCTGTAACTATGCTAAGATTGAATATCATAGATGGAATAGGGCCTGTATTGCAGATTGCCGAAGGATGGACAGCAAAATTGCCGGAAGTGATTCATCATGCGATTGATAAGAGAACAGATCCTACCTGGCCGACCACCTGGTTTTGCCCAAGACTGACCGGTGAGGGCGCTTTTACTGACGTATATAGTGTTATGGCAAACTGGGGGGCAAATCATGGCGTGACCGTATATGGACATGTGGGTGCAGACCTGATCACATTGTCCAGCATGTTGCGGATCCCGGTGACCATGCATAATGTGGACCGGGACAAGATCTATCGTCCTCATGCATGGTCAAGCTTCGGAACACAGGATACACAGGCGGCGGATTGTGCGGCATGCAGGCAGTATGGCCCTTTGTATCGATAAAATCACAGGAAGCAGAGAGAGGAATCCTATGGGGAATTGTCTGAAGGTAGGTATTTTAGGTGCCGGAAATATTGCTGGATCCATGGCAGAAGCGCTGAATGAGCTGCAGAAGGAGGGAAAAGCCTGTGCTTATGCTGTGGCATCCCGTTCGCAGGAGAAGGCATTGGAGTTCGCACGGAAATGGAATATCACAAGAGCATACAGCAGTTACGAGGAACTTGCATCGGATCCGGAAGTGGACCTGATCTATATAGCAACACCACATTCTCTGCATTATGAGCAGGCAAAGCTCTGTATGGAACATGGCAAAAATGTTCTGGTAGAGAAGGCGTTTACAGCCAATGCAAGACAGGCTGAGGAATTATTTGCAATGGCAGAGGAAAAGAAGGTCTTTATTACAGAGGCAATCTGGACACGATATATGCCAAGCCGTGAGATCATAACTGGGTTGCTCAGGGAAGGAGTGATAGGTACACCGCAGATTTTGGAAGCGGAATTTTCCGTACAAAATTATGAAAATCCCAGGATGCATGATCCGATGCTGTGCGGAGGAGCACTATTGGATCTTGGAGTGTATGTACTGACAACGGCTTCCATGTATTTTGGAGATCATATTGTGAAGACGCAATCTTCCTGTGAGAAGTATCCGACCGGAGTAGATGCTGCAGATGAAATCCAGCTGACCTATGCGGATGGCAGTGTTGCGCAACTGCGCTGTTCCATGGTGGATAAAAAGAAAAACTGTGTAAAAATCTGTGGAACGAAAGGGTATATTTCCTGGGAGAGCAATAACAATCCCAGAAACCTGGAACTGCATGGCCCGGGAGAAATGCTGATTCGTAAAATCACGATTCCCACGCAGATCAATGGCTATGAATATGAAGTGCTGGTATGCCGGGAGGCAATCAGGAACGGGCAAAGAGAGTGTGAGAAAATGCCTCATGCGGAGACTCTTACGATCATGAAGCAGATGGATGAACTTCGGGCACAGTGGGGTGTGAAATACCCATATGATGAATAACGACAGATGCAAAAGAGCGGATCATCAGGATCCGCTCTTTTGACAGCTACAGAGTATAGGCAATATTACTTCTGTTAAACAAATAACGAAGCGTACTTCTTTTTACAGAATCTAAAAATAAGTGAGTTTTTCGGCAAAACAAAAAAACAAAGTGCCTTTTTGCGAACCTGAGCGTCTCATACCTTTTGGCAAAATCCGTTATAATGAACTCATCAAGCAAACACATAAATGTGATTGAAGGAGGGTACTAAATGAAGAAGTTAAAATTAACAGCATTACTCGTAACTATGGCAATGACAGCGTCTCTTGCAGGATGCGGCAACAGCGCTTCCGAAGAGACGACAGACGGCACACAGTCATCTCAGGCGACAGCCACGCAGGAAGCTGCTGGTACGGAAACAGCAGAGAACCATGATCCCGTAACTTTGCGCTTCATGTGGTGGGGCGGTGATGAGAGAGCGCAGGCAACACTGGATGTGATCGACAAGTTCGAGCAGGAATATCCCTGGATCACGATAGAAGCGGAGTACGGCAGCAGTGATGGTTATCAGGAAAAGCTGACAGCACAGTTGGTATCCGGTACGGTAGCTGACATTTTCCAGATGGGAACCGGTTGGATGCCCGGCTATGTAGAATCCAATGCAGGATACTTTGCAGACTTCAAAGATTTCTCAGATGTCTTTGATCTGTCTACCTTCGAAGAATCTATTTTAAAGAACAACGGACAGTTCGACGGACATCAGTATGGTGTACCGACCGGTATTTCCGGACATGCACTGATCTACAACAAGAAGGTAGCTGATGAGATCGGCGTTGACTTCAGTAGTGATTATACTTGGGACGATATTGTAGAAATGGGCAAGAAGGTCAAGGAGTATGACAAGGATATGTATCTGCTGACCATGGGAAGTTCTGAGCTGAATACCATGATCGTCCGCCCTTACTTACAGCAGTTGACCGGCAGCACAGTTCTGGTAAATGAGACCAAGAAGAGAGGTTTCGAGGAAAAAGATCTGGTGGAGGTACTGAACTACATTAAGGCATTGTATGATGAAGGCGTTGCATCACCTATGTCTACTGTTATCGCATACGGCGCAGATCTGGGAACAGATCCTAACTGGATCAACCAGAAATATGTGGCAGCATTCGGATACTCCTCTACAGTAGAGACTTTGCAGGCAGCATGTCCCGATGGAAACTTTGCGGCAGGCAAGCTTCCAGTTATGACAAATGCCAAAGATGAAGGCTGGTACTGCAATGCACCTCAGTATATGTGTGTCAGCGGTGCGAGCGAACATCAGGAAGAAGCCATGATGTTCTTAAACTACTTCTACAACAATGCAGATGCAGCCAAGATCCTGAAGACAGTCCGTTCCGTACCTCCTACCAGTGTAGGGCAGGAAGCATGTACAGAACTGGGCATTCTGGAAGGCATCGCCAAGGATAGCGTGGATATTATCCAGACCTATACAGGAACCAATGATCTGGGGCTGACCACAGAGGAAGAAGTAACGGCGATTCTGCAGGATGCAGCTACTCAGGTTGCTTACGGACAGGGTACTCCTGAAGACGTTGCCAAGTCAACAATCAGCCTTCTGGACAATTATCTGTCATCCAAGTAATCCCGGATCAGTTTCGGATTCGTACTACACAGAAATGATACTGGGGTATCCTGAAGGATTTCGGGATACCTCAGACATTTACGAGGCGGAGGTACTCTACATGACACCGAAAAAGAAAAAAATAAAAAGGAAGCAGTGGATCGGACTGGTATTCATTGCCCCCTGGCTGATCGGATTGATCGGACTGCAGGTATATCCTTTTGTTGCATCCCTGTTCTATTCCTTTACAGAATATAATATCATGTCCTCTCCGAAATGGATCGGATTGGCCAACTATGTGAAATTATTTACGGCGGATAATGAATTCTGGTATTCCGTAAAAGTTACTTTGATATACACAATATTTACTGTACCCGGAAAATTAACAGTGGCTCTGATCGTAGCACTGGTTATGAATAAAAACATGAAAGGAATCAATTTCATTCGTACAATTTATTATATCCCGTCTCTGATCGGCGGCAGCATCGGTATTGCCATTCTCTGGAAGCTGATGTTCCAGGAGGAGGGTATTATCAATTCCCTGTTGAAAGCAATCCATCTGCCGACCCTGCACTGGCTGGGAGATCCCAAGACAGCATTACCGACGATCATTCTACTGCAACTGTGGACGTTTGGATCTTCCTTCGTTATGTTCCTGGCAGCCCTGAAAAATGTACCGGCGGATTTGTATGAAGCAGCGGATATCGATGGAGCCAGCAGCTGGAAGAAATTCGTTAAGATCACATTGCCACAGATTTCCTCTATTATATTTTTCAATATTATCATGCAGACGATCACTGCATTACAAAGCTTTACCAGCTCACTGGTCATTACCAACGGAGGCCCGTTAAAGTCTACCTACGTGTTGGGAATGAAGTTGTACACGGAGGCATTCTCTTTCTATAAAATGGGATATGCATGCGCAATTTCCTGGGTGATCTTCATTATGATCATGATCGTTACGATGATTTTATTCCGATTCTCTTCCATGATGGTATATTACGAAGATGGAAACGATTTTTAGGAGGAACCTAAGATGAGAAAAAAGCTTAAAAAGAGAAACAGCGTATCCTGGGTGACCTACACAGTAGTACTTCTGATCGGACTGGCAATGTTGTATCCGATCATCTGGATGTTCTTCGCAACCTTCAAGAGCAATGCGGAGATCTTCGGATCTGTCAAACTGCTGCCGTCATCCTTCAGCTTCCAGAGCTATATTGACGGCTGGCATGTGAACAGCAAAATAACTTATACTACATTTTTCAAAAACAGCTTTGTGATGACGATCATCACTACGTTATTTACGGTATTATCCAGTGCGATTGTCGCTTATGGATTTGCCAGATACCAGTTCCCCGGCAAAAAGATTCTGTTTGGTATTCTGATTGCCACACTGATGCTTCCCGGAGCGGTAGTTATGATCCCACGTTATGCAATGTTTAATAAGCTGGGACTGGTGGATACTTACTGGCCGTTTTACTTACAGGGCCTGCTGTCTGTGAACTCGTTCTTTGTATTTATGCTGATCCAGTTTATCCGCGGACTGCCAAGAGAACTGGATGAATCTGCTTATCTTGACGGCTGCAGTGATCTGAAGGTATTCGTGAAGATCCTTGTGCCACTGATGAAACCGGCACTTTTCTCCGCAGGTCTGTTTCAGTTCATGTGGACTTACAATGATTATACAAACGTGTTGATCTACATTAACTCTGTGAAAAAATATACCCTGTCTCTGGCCTTGAGACTGTCTCTGGATGCAGAATCCGTGGTTCAGTGGAATAAAGTAATGGCAATGTCCTTCCTGTCCATTCTGCCGTTGATCATACTGTTCTTCGCTGCACAGAAGTATTTTGTGGAAGGCATTGCCACCAGTGGTCTGAAGGGTTAAATTTGAACCGGAATGCGGAAAAACACACAGGTTCCGAGTCCTTCTTTACTGTAAATATGAAGAGCACTCTCGGAACCATAGGTCAGTGTCAGACGCTTGTTCACGTTGTCGAGTCCGATACGCATGGAAGCGTCTGACATAAGATCTGATCTCAGCTTCTGAAGTTTGTCTTTTGGAATTCCCACACCATTGTCGGTTATTGATATATGGATCCAATCATCCCGTTTAAAAATCTTAATTTTTACCATTCCCTGGCGATTGCCGGGACGCAGCCCGTGACTGATACTGTTCTCTAAAAGTGGCTGAAGCAGGAGACGCTTAAACGCATGCGGCAGTACAGAATTGTCGATTTCTTCAAAGTAATAAAAACTGTCGGGAAAGCGGAACCTCTGTATTTCCACATATTTGTGAATATAAGTGATCTCATCCTGAATCGATACCGAAACCTGTGGATTGGCCAAAGAGTAGGAGAGAATATCTGACAGATTGCTGATGATCGTATTGGCGGTGGAAGGACCGCCTGCTATCTTGTAGACTTCAAAATCCAGAGTCTGCAGGGTGTTGACCATAAAATGAGGGTTGATCTGTAACTGTAGGGCGCTGAGCTCCGCAGCCTGTTTTTTGTATTTCTGCTCTGCCAGCTGGCTGTTTAAAAATGTGGTATTTAAGAATATGCGGATGACATTGTTCATGATCAGGCTGTATTCGTCATCCGGCTGGTCTGCCGGAGAATCTTTTTCAGTAGGGTAGATCCCCTTTTCCGCATTACCGAACAGATCAATCACTGACTGGATCTGCCGGAAATTATCCCTTGTGATCTGATAAGAGAACAGGAAGATAATGAACAGGGCAAACAGTAGCATGATCAGCGGCAACAGCAGATTCTGTGCACAATAGAGAATAATGGCGGAAACAGGAACCAGCTGCACCGAATAATACCGGTAGGTGGGTTGATATATCACATAAGTAAGATAGAAATGATGATCTACCTTTTCCCAGTGAAAGCCATCCGTCAGTGTGGAAAGATCCACTTCAGAAAAGTCGGGAACAGAAGAAAACCCCTGAGAAGCCAGAAGATTCTGCCCGCTGTCCAGAAGAAACATACCGTGTTTCCAGGATGTGGATTTTGCAGACATCATTTTTTCCAGCTCTATCAGAGAAAGGTTGGATACCATGACACCATCCAGATAAGAAAAACGCTTATATACCGTCAGTACATTTTCTGATGTTGATGAGGTGGATGTCTTCATTTCCCTGGAGACAATATAGGTGTCCTGATCTTCCGGAAGGGAGGTATAGATATCATACCAACCGGCGTCCACATCGCTGCTCAGAAAACGGATCGTCTTGTCAGAAGAGAAAAAGATATTATTGTCATCCAGATAAAGATAAAGGCTGTCCACCAGTGGATGGGAGGCGGAGATACTGCCGAGGAAGGTCTTTATACTGTTTAGGAAGACATAGTCGGTGTAAGTAGTCTCTCTGTTGTAGAGAATCTTGCGCATGGATAAGAGCAACTGGGAATTCAGCGTGATCATTTCCTGTTGGGAAGTGCAAACATCCATGGTACTTTCCAGATTCAGACAGAGATCATCCGTAGTGGACTGGGTGGTCTCTTTGATGGTCTGTAGCTGGGAGGTTGCGGTAAGGATCATGATGCATATAAACAAAAGACCGGTAGGGATTAACAGGAGAGAACTCCATACTTTTAAGCGTTTTAAGAAAAATCGGTGCATCATGATAACGATCCTCTGTTCTCAGGAGTTACTTCCGGCTGTTTCCCTGCACGGAATTCCTGTGGTGTGATTCCGTAATATTCCTTGAAATTACGGGTGAGATTTTTGGGGTTCAGATAGCCGACGGCATCTGCAATCTCGTAAAATTTGACGGAACGATCCGACAGCATCTGCATGGCCTGTTCCATCCTCACCTGTAGCAGATAACGGGAGAAACTGACACCGGTATCCGTCTTGAAAGCGGAAGAAAGATAAGCCGGTGAGTAGTGTACCAGAGAAGCGGCTGCTTCCAATGTTGCGGTCTTATAATCAGATTTGATATAGTTTTTCACAATCGTCACATAATCCGCCTCGTCTGCATTGGCTTCGTAAGGCAGATAATGGCCCTTCTCCCGTTCGTCCAGGGTTTTCCGGATGCGTTCAAAGCAGGCAGACATGGCGTCATATTTCATTGGTTTGATCAGGTAGTCCGTGACATGATTGATAATTGCTGCCCGGGCATATTCAAAATCCTGATAGGCGCTGAAAAAGATGACGATGATATCTTCGTTTTTCAGTTTTTGAGACAGTTCGATACCGGTCATGACAGGCATCTGGATATCGGTCATAACGATGTCCACCTGTGGGTGGGCATTGATATATTCCAGGGCTTCTTTCCCATTGGTAAAGGAAGCAACGACTTCAAAGCCGAAGTTGTTCCAGGGAAAAAGATGAATGATCCCTTCCAGAATACGGGGTTCATCATCTACGATGATTACTTGATACATACCAGGTTCCTCACGTGTAAGGTAATATTCAGATAACACGCAGATTATAACATATTTCAAAATAGAATACAAAGCATTCAAAACGAGGAGAAGACAAATGAACGAAAGGAAAATAAAATTGAAAACCGGTGAAATCTGGCAGGAGAGACTGGTGGCAGGCAATGGACACAGCGGAGTGATCTGTTCCTGTGATCCCTATGAAGAGGTACTGACCTATCAGAATATAGAACTGCTGATGCCGACAGAAGAACCCAGAATGACTCCGCCGGAAGTGGGAAGTGAGCTGCAGGAGGCCAGACAGGCAGTGCTGCATATGGATGCTACCTGGAATGTACACGGCAGAAAAAGAACTTACCTGTATGCCTACCATCCGGGGATGCAGCTTCGGATCACGACACCACAGCAGGAGCTCGAAGCATACAGCCGCCGGATGGTAGGAGAGACCGGGGAGGTCATTATGGACTATCGGGATAAGACCGGGGACTTCAGTCGGCATACATTTGTCTCCAGAGAGGACTGCGTTGTGACACAGTATCTGGCAGGCGGAAAGGAGACACTTCCCGAACTGATACTTTCCATAGATCCGCCGGAGACGCTGCCAAAATTCGGAGTAAAAAAGTGGGGAACCGGACCGGAAGTAAATATGAAATATGAACTGGTCTATGACAAGGCGGGCACTTATCTCGGACAGGCAGCGCATTATCCGGTATTTGTGGAAAGCGAGCTGCAGGATAAGGGGTATGTGACCATGGTACGGATTCTACATACAGGAGGAAGCAGAAATGTGGAACAGACGGAAGGCAGCAAAGAAATCCACATCCGGGGAGCAAAGGCAGTCTGGATCCTGGCGAAGACGGCTGCCCAGGTTGAAATGGGAGAAATGGAAGATTTTCCGGGGGTGAAAGCACAGGAAACCATCGATGCGGTGTTGGCAGACCTGAAGAGCGCAGTGGCGAAATACCGTACAAAAGAAGGCAGCTGGAATTATGAGAGAGTGCTGGCACTGCAGAAGGAACAGCAGAGGGAGACCTATGGTACAGTAAGTTTTCATCTGGGAGAACAGACAGCGGATTCCGGAGAGGAAGGCGTAGAAAAGGAGACCAATACGGAACTGTTACAGCGGCAGAAAAATACGCCGCAGATGTTGCAGAAACTGATGGAACGGATCTACCAGACAGGCAGATATGTGCAGGCTGCCTGCGCCGGATATTCTGCACCGAGGCTGTGCGGACTGTGGACAGGGGAATGGAATCCCGGCTGGAGCGGAGCCTATACGATGGATGCCAATGTGAATATTCAGGTCTCTGGTATGAATACCGGGCACATGGAAAAAGCGGCCTGGGGATATATGTATTTTATCCTCCGCCAGATCGGGGACTGGAAGGAGAATGCAAAAGCTGTTTACGGCATGTGGGATGCCCTGCTGGCACCGGTGAATACCGACGGTAATCGGGCAATTATGGTAGAGTATGATATTGACTATCCTTTCCAGTACTGGAATGCCGGGGCTTCCTGGCTGATGGTGCCGATCTTTGAGTACTGGCAGTGCTTTGGTAACCGGCAGATCCCACTGCCAGAGGATCTGGCCAAAGTCTGCGGAAAACAAAGCCTGGATCTGGAACAGGAGATTCTGCGCCCCCTGCTGTGGAAGACGTTTCATTTCTGGGAGCAGTTGTGTACCCCGGAATATTATACCGACAGAGAGGGACAGCCTCATTATAAGAAAGGAAAGACAGCTCTGGAGGAGGGAGAAAAATACCTGATTATTCCCTCTTATTCTCCGGAGAATCATCCAAACGGCTATTCCAGTACGATCACTGCCAATGCAGCCATGGACATTGCGGCGGCGTCAGATGTATTACGCATGATCCGGGAACTGGAAGAGAGGATCTGCGATGAACGGTCGGGAGAGTGGCTGACAGCCAGCAGGGAGCTTGCCGCAAAGCTGCCCGAATACCAGATGGATGAGACCGGTGGATTAAAGGAATGGTCACTGCCACAGATGCATGACAATCATGAGCACCGCCACATCAGCCATCTCTATTGCGCATGGCCCGGAGTAGAGACACAGCATAATGTGGGACTTGCGGAAAGCTGCAGGCAGGCCATCAGGAACCGGAATGTCGGGAATGCCGGAAAAGATGATACTGCCTCTCATGGTTGGATCCACAAGGGACTGGTGGCTGCCAGACTGAAGGATGGCAGAAGCCTGGGAGAAATCTTGCGCCTGCTGGTGCAAAGTGATATTTTTTACAGCAGCCTGCTGACGGATCATAATACGGATCGCTGCAGAGGGGTCTATTGCACGGATACGATTCTGGGATTGCAAGGAATCATACATGAAGCACTGGTGTATTCCGAACGGGGAGAGATCGAATTCCTGCCGGCACTTCCGGAGGAGTGGAAGCAGGGCAGTGTGGATGGTCTGATGGCCAGAACAAGAATCTGCATCCGGAAGCTGGCATGGAATCTGGAGAAGAAGATACTGGAAGCAGAACTGGAATCTTATGAGGATCAGGAGGTCAGAATTTCCTGCCCGGTGTTGCAATACGATGCATGTTATTATCTAAAACAGGGAGAACTGCGCAGGATCAGGATTTAATCCATCGGATCCTGGAGCTGCCTGCGGTATTTATTGGCAGTGATGCCGTAATGCTGTCGAAACGCCTGGGTGAAATGTTGGGATGTGGAGTAATTCAGTTTCTCCGCAATCTGCGTGATGCTCAGGCGTTTGTCTGTCAGATAGATTTTTGCCGCAGACATTCGGGCTTCTTGTTTTTTCTGCTGAAAGGTCTTGCCGTAATATTTTTTCAGGAACCGTTCCGTCTGGCGGACACTTAACCCAAGAGTTTTTGCCAGGTTTTCCAGAGTGATGGTCTCGTAATGATAGAGAAAGGCCCGTTCGATGATCAGGGTCTTACCGTCAATGAGATTGGAGGGAGCAAAGTGCTGTTTAGAGAAACGGTTTCCCTCGTAATTGCGGACAACTTTTACAAGACACTGTTGTAACAGAGCCTCTACCTGAATCATGTAACCGGTATATTTATATTTTAATTCATAGAAGAGCTGCTCCATCAGTACACCAAGATTCTGGGTATCCGGACCAATCCAGAATCTTTTTTTCAGAAATTTGTCCGCAGTGCTGCCGGAAAAAACGAGAAGAGCATCTTCTTCCTGCAACTGAAAATAGATAGAATATTCTGTCATGGGATCCATAGGGCTTGGAATCTGCTCGTGCTCTACATGGGGGCCTGTCATATATAGTGTGCCAGGCGTAAGCTCATAAGAACTGCCATCAATGACTGCCTGTCCGAGCCCATTAGGGATGTAGTGCAGTTCATAGCTGTTGTTACCGTGGCTGTGGCGTGGCAGTGGCTTGAAAAAGTGTTCGAAAGCAATATTCAGAATTAGAAAAGTTGTGTTGTCGATAGTGGTTTTCACATCGAGACCATAGATGGTATTGTTCGTTGTCTGATTCATGGAGCCTCCTGCTGTCCGGATTTACCGTGACCTATCCGATGATATTAAGTGTAGCAACGGTAAAGAAAAAAGTCAATTAAAAAAGTGCGATAACACGACAAAAATACACGATGTATGTCGCGAATATGTCTATTAATAGTATATTTGTGGGATTAGAATGGATGTATCACAGCAACCCACACAGGGAGAAAATATGACAGAAGAACATATAACATTTTATTTTTAAGGAGGTTAACAGATGGACAGACAGGAAATGAAACAGAAAAAGATGATGGGAGCAATTCTTCCGGGCAACAGCACAGTAGAACTTAGAGAATTCGAAATGCCGAAGCCGGGACATGGACAGGTTGTGGTCAAGGCAATGGCTACAACTATCTGCGGCAGTGATATCCGCTGCATCTACAGAGAACATGTGGGAAAAGGTCCGGAAGGCTATATTCCCGGAACTGTGGCAGGTCATGAACCTTGTGGTCTGATCGTAGAGGAAGGCGAAGGTTTGAAGAGATTCAAGAAGGGCGACCGTGTTATTATTTATCACATTTCCGGATGTGGTGTATGTAACGATTGCAGAAGAGGCTACTATATTTCCTGCAAGAGTAAATTCCGTCAGGCATACGGATGGCAGAGAAACGGTGGCATGGCACAGTATATTCTGGCAGATGAGAAGGATCTGATCGCATTGCCAGATGAGCTGACCTACAAGGATGGAGCACAGGTGGCCTGTGGTTTCGGTACCGTATATGAGGCTATCGAAAAGGTAGGTGTCAGCGGCAATGATGCAGTATTGGTAACCGGTCTGGGACCTGTCGGTCTGGCAACACTGATGTTGGCAAAAGCACTGGGAGCCAATATGCTCATCGGCGTGGAGACGAATCCGTACCGTATTGAACTGGCGAAGAAGATGGGACTGGCTGATTATGTATTTGCACCGGATGAGGCTTATGATCAGATCATGAAAGTAACAAACGGCAATGGTGTGGAGAGAGCGTTCGATGCCAGCGCCAGTGATCCAGGAAGACAGCTGGCAATCCGTGCTACCAGAGAATGGGGCAGGATCGCATTCGTGGGAGAGGGAGGCACCTGTACTTTTAACCCCAGTCCGGACATTATTCATGGTCAGAAGACAATCTACGGCAGCTGGGTAACCTCGCTGTGGAGAATGGAAGAACTGGTAGAAAGACTGGTGCGTTGGGGAATTCATCCGGAAGATCTGATCACGGACGAATTCCCTCTGGAGCAGGCAGGGGAAGCTTACAGACTGATGGCAAGTGGAAACTGTGGCAAGGTGGCAGTGGTATTTCCCGAAGACTAAGGGAAGAAAGGTTATCATATGGCAGAAATCATAGAACAGAGCCGGATCCCAAAGCGGACTCTGGTGGACGGATTTAAGGTACCGGCAATCGGACTCGGAACCTTCGGATCCGATAAATATAACAGCGATCAGATTGCAGAAGCTGTATATGGCGGCATCCGGGCAGGATATCGTATGATCGACTGTGCTTCCGTATACCAGAATGAGAATCGTATCGGAGAGAGCATTGAGCGTGTCCTGAAAGAAGGAATCGTGGATCGATCGGATTTGTTTATCACCTCTAAAGTATGGAATGATATGCACAATAGAGTGAAGGAGTCCTGTGAGAAGAGCCTGAAGGATCTGCGGGTATCTTATCTGGATCTGTATCTGGTGCACTGGCCTTTTCCCAATTATCATGCTCCCGGCTGTGACGGAGATTCCCGTAATCCGGATTCCAGACCGTTTTCTGTGACGGAATTTCTGAATACCTGGAGACAGTGTGAGGCACTGGTGGAAGAAGGCAGGGTAAAATACATTGGTATGTCTAATATGACAGTACCGAAACTTCGGGCAGTATTGCCGTTGTGCAGGATTCAGCCGATGTTCTTAGAGATGGAATTGCATCCCGGATTTCAGCAGCCGCAATTGTATGACTATGCACTGTCACAGGGGATTCAACCCATCGGTTATTGTCCCATCGGATCGCCCTCCAGACCGGAGAGAGACCGGACGGCAGAGGATATTTCAGATACCCGGATGCCGGAGATTATGGAGATTGCAGAGCATCGTCACGTACATCCTGCTATGATCTGCCTAAAGTGGGCGGTACAGAGAGGACAGATTCCGATTCCTTTTTCAGTAAAGGAATATCAATATGTGGATAATCTGAAATGCATCACAGAAGATCCCTTGACAGTGGAAGAGATGGAGATGATCCGGAAAGCAGACAAGAATTGCCGCCTGATCAAAGGTCAGGTATTTCTGTGGCCCGGAGCAACCGACTGGCAGGATCTATGGGATGTGGACGGAGAAATCACGTCATGAAAGGGGTAAGCGCATGTTAAAAGGAATTCCGAAGATATTATCTCCCGAGTTATTAAAGGTACTTTGTGAAATGGGACACAGTGACAGACTGGTTATCGCAGACGGTAATTTTCCGGCTGAGTCCATGGGGAAGGATGCAATCGTGATTCGGATGGACGGACATGGCACGACTGAGATTCTGGATGCCATTTTGCAGGTGTTTCCATTGGATAGTTATGTGGAGCATCCGTTGAATCTGATGGAGGTGATGCCTGGGGATCCGGTGGAGACGCCGATCTGGGAGAATTATGAAAAAGTCATCGCAAAACACGATTCCCGAGGTGGCAGTGCCATTGGACAGATCGAGCGCTTTGCCTTCTATGAGGAGGCAAAAAAGGTCTATGCCATTATTGCAACCGGAGAGAGTGCACTATATGCCAATATTATGTTACAAAAAGGTGTGGTAACAGAATAAGGCAGCTGATAAGAACAGGAGCAAAAGCATCGGCGATAAGCGGATGCTTTTGCTGTTAAGAAAAACATGTTAGAATACAGTCAGGATCAGGGAAATGTGTGCAAAAAAATATATAATAACAGGAAAAAAGGAGAAATGGCATGAGTAGGTTATGGTATGATCATCCGGCATCGGAATGGGAAGAAGCTCTTCCTATAGGAAATGGCAGAATCGGTGCCATGGTCTACGGAGGTACGGACAGAGAACGGCTCCAGGTAAATGAAGAGAGCATCTGGTTGGGTGGACCTGTAAACCGTCACAATCCCGATGCAAAAGAAAATCTGCCGAAGATACGACAGCTCCTTCGGGACGGCAGAATTCCGGAGGCTGAGCATCTGATGGAGACCGCATTATCGGCCTGCCCGGAAGGAATGCATCCTTATCAGACACTTGGGGATGTACAATTTTTCTTTGATGGGATCGAAGGCGGCAGAGAACGGAAAAGCGGTAAACTGCGGGATATGATCCTCTGTGAAGGAACAAAACATTATGAGAGATGTCTGGATCTGGAAACGGCAATCTGCCGGACAGAGTTCGCTGTTGGTGACAGTATATATGAGAGGGAAATATTTGCCTCTCACCCGGCGGACTGTCTGGTGATGCGCTTCCGCACAAGGGGCAAGGGGAAAGTGAATTTTTTAGCGAAGCTTCGAAGAGAAAGCTGGTTTGACGGAACTTGTAAGGTTGGAGAGAATGGCATAAGACTTTATGGCAATCTGGGAAGAGGCGGATATGAATTTGCCATGGAACTGCGTGCTGTGTCTACTGGCGGACGGATTTTGACCCAGGGGGAATGTCTGAAGGCAGAAGGGGCAGAGGAAGTGGTGCTGTGGTTTACTGCAGATTCCACTTATCACTACAGTATACCAGAAAAGGATCGGTATGCGGAGGCGTATCTGAAAGCTGGTAGGGAACTGCCTGTGGGGCTGGATGAAGAATTGACTGGCTCTGCAAGAACAGAGTTCCTATACCAGATGGCAATGCAGGCACTTCTGGCAGAGAAAATGGATCAGCGCCTGAAGGCGGCGATGCTTCTGTCTTATGATACCCTTAAAGCAGAGCATGTGGCAGATCATAAATCTTTATATGACCGTTTTGTGTTTGAAGTAGAAGGCGCAGAGCGGTACGAGAATCTGCCTACGGATCTGCGCCTTGAGAGACTTCGGAAAGGGAAGCAGGAGCATGCAGAACAGACAGAAGACGTGGGATTGATGAAGCTGCTCTATGATTATGGACGCTATCTTACGATTGCTGCCAGCAGGGAGGGAGGGCTGCCGACCACACTGCAGGGACTTTGGAATTGTGAATTTTTCCCAGCATGGGACAGTAAGTATACCATCAATATCAATACAGAGATGAACTACTGGCATGTGGAAAACTGCAATCTGTCAGAGTGTCATATTCCCTTATTTGAATTGTTAAAAAAGGTGCAGAAGAACGGCAGATATACCGCCAGAGAAATGTATGGGTGCCGGGGATTTGTGGCGCATCACAATACGGATATTCATGGAGATACCGCACCACAGGATACATGGTATCCCGGGACTTATTGGGTGATGGGAGCAGCATGGCTGTGTACGCACCTATGGATGCATTACCGCTATACAAAGAATCTGGTATTTTTACGGGAAGCTTTCCCTGTCATGGCAGAGGCAGCACTATTCTTTGTGGATTATCTGGAAGAAAAAGATGGATATCTGGTGACAAATCCTTCTGTTTCACCGGAGAATACATATATCCTGCCGAATGGACAAAAAGGATGCTGCTGTATCGGTGCAACCATGGACAATCAGATTCTGAGGGATCTGTTCAAAGGATGCTTGGGAGCCTGGAAGGAACTGGGAGAACAGGTACCGGAAGCCTGTGAGATTCCGGAAGCCGGTGACATAAAGGAACTGATGGGAACAATCCGCAAAATGTACGACAGACTGCCGCCCAACAGGATCGGCAGTGACGGACGCCTGATGGAATGGATGGAGGAATACGAGGAAACAGAACCCGGACACCGCCATATTTCCCATCTGTATGGGCTGTACCCCGCCGGAGAGATTACTGCAGACGGCACCCCTGAACTGGCTGAGGCTTGCCGCAAGACCCTGGAATACCGCCTGTCCCACGGCGGCGGACATACCGGATGGAGTAGGGCATGGATCACGAATCACTATGTCAGCCTGTGGAACGCTGAAGCAGCATATGACAACATCCGGAAGATGTTGGAGGTCTCGACCTATCCTAATCTGTTGGACAAACATCCTCCGTTCCAGATTGACGGCAATTTTGGGATCTGCGCTGCCATGAATGGGATGCTGGTTCAGAGCAATGAGGAGAGAATCCTGCTTCTCCCTGCATTGCCGGCTGCATGGAAGACCGGCGCCGTACGGGGAATGCATCTGATAGGAAATCTGGAACTTTCCATGAGCTGGAAAGACGGAAGAATCACTGGTGCCGTTTTTACTGCATATTCGGATGTGGATACTGTGGTGAAATATAAGGAGACCGAAAAAAGACTGCAATTAAAGGAAGGTGAGATTAAAGATATAATGCAGTATTGACAGGTAAAAAAGTGGTAGTTTGATGTACTTAGGGCTGGCTGTCGCACCAGCGACTTGGTACAATACCTAGGGAAAGATAATTAGTTACGAAAGAATATGTTAGGAAGCATGCATAAAAGATTATTGGGAATATCAGCTGGACAAGGAGAAGGGCAATAAGGTAATATATTATTGCATGCCGGAACGGAAAAGGAGGATTCCTCCGACGGAAGGAATCGTCTGCGGAATGGAGATTAGTATGGAATATATATCAGATGCACAGGCAAAACAGATAATCTTAGAGGTAGGACGCAGGATGTATCAGGGCGGCTTCGTGGCAGCGAACGACGGGAATATCTCCTGTAAAGTCGGAGATAATGAGATCTGGGCAACACCTACGGGAGTTTCTAAGGGATTTATGACAGAGGATATGCTGGTGAAGCTGGATCTGGATGGGAATGTGTTGGAGGGAACGCACAAGCCTTCCAGCGAGATCAAGATGCACCTCAGAGTATTCAAAGAGAACCCGAAAGTACAGGGCGTGGTACATGCACATCCTCTGACGGCGACGGCGTTTGCCTGTGCGGGCATCAGTCTGGAAGAACCGGTGCTGATGGAAGGGGTTCTGTCCTTGGGCTGTGTGCCGCTAGTGCATTTTGCCCTGCCCGGCACAGAGGAAGTGCCGGAAGCGGTGGCACCCTACTGCCGGGAATACAATGCTGTACTGTTAGCAAACCATGGCGCGCTGACCTGGGGAGATAACCTCATGCAGGCATATTACCGCATGGAGACCACGGAATATTATGCGAAGATTCTGATGATGAACAACTTTATCTTAGGGAAGAAGACGTTGTTGTCCCAGGGACAGATCGACGATATTATCAAGATCCGTGCAGGATGGGGTATCACCACAGGCGGCAGACCCATCGGACCGGAGGGCGCGCAGAACCTGGAGGATATCTGTGTTTCAAAGAGACAGTAATGGCATAGTGGAGACGGTTGTCTTGCTTTCCAAGGGTGAGGTCGACTCGAAAAAGATTCGGGTTGAGTTCTCTTTGGAAGATATGGATATGTCCGAATTTCAGGATGGGGCAACCTACACCCAGATCAAGGACTATGTGCTGGAGCATAGTGGGTTAAAGGTATCCAACCTGTATATCTCATAAATTAAGCGGAAATGTGGGATTGGGGTCGGTAAGAACTATAATCTGCCGAAGTCCGAGGGCGCAAGAGGTTCGGTGGACCTCTGTTCTGCGCCGACCGGAGCGGGAGCGGAGACTGCCAGACAGCCACAGTGTCCGCCGGAAAAAGAGAAAGCAATCCGAGAAGCATTCAAATATTTTGGGATGATCTAACATCCCATAGAATGGAGGTTTCTAATGGATAGATTGATTTCTTGTGAGTTCAACATGGATAATGCCTGTGTGGAACTGAAATTCTTAGATGGCAGCATGATTGTCATTGATACCATCGCCGTGGAGAATGGGGTCGCCGACAATATGTATCAGCGGTCAGAATTGGACTATCTGATCTACAATGATCCGATTGGATATGCAGACTTGATATTGAACGGTGATCCCGAAATTATCTAAAAACTGTAACTGAATGTAAACCCTTAGATTAAAACTCAGCCCTCTGCCTTTTCATTGGCAGAGGGCCGTTTTTTGCTTAACAGTTATTGAGCATCCCTTAATTGCTCTACAACGCTGCATTTCGCTGCGTTATTATACATCATGCAGGGGATCAGCCACCCCAGCAGAAGAAATACCGGAATTGTCAGCAGGACAGGCAGAATGGTGAACCGATACTCGAAGAACCAGAACATACTGCCCAGCATTTTTCCTGCAAGAGGTTCCACCAACAGCGACAGAATAAAGGCTGCCGCTACGGAAGACATTGCGTAAAACAACCCCTCGTAGATCAGCATGGTTTTGAGCTGCCGGTTCGTCATTCCTACAGCCTGAAGCACAGCAAATTCACGGCGACGGGAAAGGATACCGGTCATCATGGCGTTGGAGAAATTTAGAACACCCACAAGTCCAATGATGGCACAGAGCAATCCGCCCAACAGCAGAAACATATTCTGAAAGTCTTCAAATTCGGCTCGGAGTGTTGCTTTGCTTTCATACATCAATTCGGACAAGTCATTCGCAGTCAAATCAGTAAGATAATTCTCCGCAGATGCTTCTGCCTTATCATCAGGAGTATCGAACAGATAAAACATCGGGATACTCTCATGCTGGCTGTCATTATTTAGCTTTTCGATAGGAAGCACAAAACTGTAGCCTGTTGTATAATAGCGGAAACTCATAGAGTGTGGCACTGTAACATAAGCACATACTGTATATTCTACATCATGGCTTTCTGAAATCTGAAACTGTATATATTTCGATGGCGTGTTTTCATCGCAAAGGTTTCCGGTACGGCTGTCAATATCATGCCCGTCATCAATATAGGTTATGGTCTGAATAGAACCTACAGGCGGGTAAAAATCAAGATTACTTACGTTGCCATAATCATCTGTAAGGACTACTACAGCGATTGCTTTTGAATCCTCTTGGAACATAGGGGATATGTCGCCCTCAACCACAGTTAGTTTCTCAAACAGAGATTCATCCAAACCTTCGATCAATGCACGCTGGCTCACAAGATCATCACGACGATTTTGCTGTTCCAAGAGGGCTTTTGCATTTTCCTCGGATGTATAGTGCATCATGTCCTGTAGCCAGCGTTCCTCACTCATCCAGCCATATGGCTTATAGCCCGTCAGCTTGTAACCACACCCAGAAAGGGACGGAGAAATATTGGTTTCAATTTGCTCAATTTGTTCCTGAGAGATAAAGCTGCCAGAGCGACTATAACGAAAATAGTCCGTAGAGCTTACAATAAAGTCCGCACAGGTCTGCTTTGCAAGATACTTTTCCATATCAAAGCCCCCGGTAAAAGTGACCAGAATATTGAGAAGCACCACGGAAAGCGAAAGAGAGATAACCACAAGGATAGTCTTTCTTTTATTTCGCCCCAAATTAGCAAAAGCCATTTGATGTACTTTTGCGCCATGGGTAGTACAGTGTTTCTTTTTGCTCCTTACAATTTCAGTGTACTTTGTTGCTTCTACTGGAGAAACTTTTGCAGCGATCTTACCCGGACGGGAACAGGACAGCAAAACTGTAATTAGCGCAAACAGAGCAGACGCAAAGAAAATCAACGGTGAAGTGCTGACGGTGGAAACGCCGACACCAAAAGTGGTTCGTGCCATTACGACTGGCGTCAGAGATGCACCGAAACCATATCCCAACAGCAATCCAATCGGAATGCCTACAACGCACAGAAATAGTGCCTGTTGGCGTATGATGCGCCGCAACTGCCGGGGTGTGACACCAATGGTTTTCAGCAAACCATAGAATCGAATATCTCCGGTAACGGAAATCTGAAATATGTTGTAGATAATCAGATAACCTGTGAAGATTACCAACGTAAGGAAAGCGACAATCGCAATTAGTATGGATGCATCTATGCTTTCGCCAAGCTGTGAAGAAGTGTAGCCCCAGTTTACACCGATGCGTACAAGTTCCCCTTCACCTGTTTCATCCCAAGCATACCCTAAGTCCAGATCCACCTGCTCCATCTGAGCACGGATGTTCATGCTGGATGCCAGCATCACATTCAAATCAATACGGAACGGTTCCAGTCCATTGGACACAGCTTCCGATTCTATTTCTTTTGCGTATTCTTCACTGATATTGATATAGTGAACAGGACTTATATCATCATATTCCCACCATCCCGTCAGAGTAAATGTATCTGTTTTCTCATAAGGCATTTGGGATAAAGCACCAACCGTATAGGTAAGTTCAATTTCTGCTCCTAACTTCGGCTCAATACCCAGAAGTTTCAAGGCATTTGTGTCCATGGCGATTTCTTTGCCGCTCTGAGGCATGTGTCCGGTGGTAGGTTTGGCAAAGCTCCATTTGGTGCAGTTGGCATCCATAAAGCTGACTTCGGCAGGTACTTTGGCAAATGCACCGCTGTCTATATAGCCGGTACTGATGCGCTTGCCGATTTCCTTTATATTTGAATGGGCGGCAATCTTTTGAATCTGTTTTTCTGTCACTTCCTTAAAGGTTCCATGACAGTACCCACCCACCTGACGGAAGGTGTAATTCTCATAGCTGGAATTTATGGACATTATTATGGTAAACAGAGAGGTAAATAGCAGCGTTGTCAGCGCAATGGCAATGATTGCAATGATATTACGCTTACGGGATGCCCATAAAGAACGCCAGCTTAATTTCCAAATACATTTTCTGTTTTTGACATTCATCGTAGCCACCTCCCGTTAGTTCTGGGAGACGATCCGACCATCTTCGATACGGATAATGCGGTCTGCCATCTGCGCAATTTCTTCGTTGTGAGTGATCATTACGATTGTCTGGGCGAACTTTTGACTGGTGACTTTCAAAAGGCTCAATACATCCTGGCTGGTTTTGGAATCCAGATTGCCGGTGGGTTCATCTGCCAGAATGATAGCGGGTGCTGCCGCCAGCGCACGGGCAATGGCTACTCGCTGCTGTTGACCGCCTGAGAGCTGATTGGGCAGCGCATCCAGACGATCATCCAGCCCAAGTGTCTGTACAATCTGCTGTACGAAATCCTTATTGACCTTGCCACCGTCCAGCTCAATGGGTAGAACAATATTTTCATACACATTCAGCACCGGAACAAGATTATATGCTTGGAACACAAAGCCAATTTTTCTGCGGCGGAAGATGGTCAGGGCTTCCTCCTTCAGGGAGAAAATATTCTGCCCGTCCACCATGACTGTGCCGCTTGTAGGACGATCCAGCCCACCCAGCATATGCAGCAGGGTAGACTTGCCGGAGCCGGATGTACCGACAATCGCCACAAATTCGCCTTTCTGCACACTTAAATCCACTCCGTCCAGCGCATGAACCGCATTATTGCCGGAGCCATAAATTTTTCTCAGGTCTTTTGCCTGTAAAACTTCCATAAACGAGTACCTCCATGAAAAAATCTGTATGTATGCAAAGAGATCATCCTTTGATACATACAGATTATCGCACAGGATTCTTTCCACATTCTTTCCGGCGGAAAATGAAATCTAACAGTTTTGATAGAATTGTTGTTATTTCGGCAGAAATATGGAAAACGTACTTCCTTTTCCCGGAACGGAAGCAACCTTGATATAACCGCCCTCGCCGGATATGATCTGTCGGGCAAGGTATAAGCCGATGCCGACCCCTTCCTGCTCCTGAACCGCCTTTGAGCGGTAAAAGCGAGCAAATATCTTCGCTTGCTCAGTTTCCGGTATGCCTGAACCGGTATCCGATATATCGATCCTTGCAAACATTTCATAGCTTACGGCAGAAATAGTAATGGTGCCATGCTCTGTATATTTGATGGCATTGTCTACGATATTAGCCAGCGCTTCTGTTGTCCATTTCATATCAAAGGCAGCAGAAATATCTGTATCATGCAGTCGCAAAGACAACCCTTTTTCAGCAGCTTTGGCGGCATATTGTTCTACTACGCTTTCAAGCAGCGGCTGCAGTGCTCCTTGCTGGGGGGAGAGTATAATGATCCCATTTTCCAGTCTGGAAAGCTTTACGAGAGAATCGATCAGAAATCGCAGCTTTTCCGATTGTTTGTACAGCGCCACCACATTTGCCTTCGCCGATACAGGCAGAGTTTCCTCCATCAAAAGCTCGCTGTATAACAGCAGGTTTGCAATCGGCGTTTTTGTCTGGTGGGAGATGTCCGCAATCAAGGACTTAATTCTGTCTTTCTCCTGTGCTACATTTCGAGAAGATACTTCTGCTGCGGAAAGATAGTGTGCAAACTTTGTTTCCAAAGCAGACAGCCGGCTTTCATTAAAATTGGTTTCAGAAAAGGAGCCGGTCATGGCAGCGTCCAGCATCCTTTCGATTTCTTCCATCGTTTTTCTGATCTTCCTCCGCTCCCATAATACAGCAGCTATCGCCGCCAGAAAACATAGCAGTATGATCACAATGCCGGTTTTATTCATCTTTTGTCACCCAGCTATAACCGATTCCGTAGATGGTTTTAATGTATTTCTGTGCGCCAAGCTTATCCCTCAGACGCTTGATCGTAACAGACAAAGCATTTTCATCCACATATTCTGCGCCATCTGTCCAGATCCGGTCGACAAGGTCTCCACGGGTCATGGTTCGGCCTCGGTTTTCAACAAGCAGACGCAGTAATTTTTGTTCTGTTTTGCTCAATTCAACTTTTGAATCTCCCACATAAAAGGTCATAGCCTCAAAGTCAAAGTGAAATAGATCCATATGGATCGGTGCATTTTTATGGTTTGACGCTTGCTTTCGCAGTTGGGTATTCACCCTTGCCCGCAAAACCGAAAGAGAAAAGGGCTTGGTAATGTAATCATCAGCGCCCCTCTCCAGTCCGTCTACGATGTCCAGATCGGTGTCATTGGCAGTCAGCAGAATAACAGGAATATAGGGTGTGTTTTCCTTGACCTCCCGGAGCAGCTCAAGCCCACTGCCATCCGGCAGATTGATATCCAACAGGATCAGGGATACACCGCCGCAAAGCAATTGCTCTCTTGCCGCTTTTAGATCATGACAGGATATAATCTGACGGTCATCTGCTTTCAGTGCTTTGCATAAGCCTTGATTCAAACCGATATCATCTTCAATAATCAATAATTGTTCCATGTATCTCACTCCCTCGTTATTCAAATGCCACCATCATTTCCTTGGGCAATTTTTCGTTCTCACAGTTCAGAAGATAGGCTATTGCTCTGATTGCAAATTTGTTTGTTTTCACTGTATCCCAGTCGGCAAGACGAACTATTTCTGCTGTGCTGCCCTCAAACATAACCGCCAGTTCTTCAAAGGTGGGGCGGCCTTTCCACGAGCCGACACGCCCGCAGGTCATGCAGATCGCCAGCCGCTTTTCAAGCAAGGTCGCAGTTGTATTTCTTTGCAAATTCACTGACCGCACCCTTGGCAGGATCATAGTCCATCAGCTTTTGGAGCATTTGCTCCCGGCAGGAGAGTTTTATATCTATAAATCGGTCTGTGTCGTACAAATCGCCGCCGTCCACACCGAGAAAGTCTTTGATGCGCTTGTTGAGCTGCGGCTCGTAGTGGTGCAGGAAGAATGAGAAATATATAAGGTTCTTTTCCTGTAAGGCAGACAGGATGTATTCGTTCAGACTGTCCACCGCTGGCGGCTCCGGTTCCAGTTGGAAGATGCGCTCTGCCACATAGGGAATGATGCCATCACCGTGCGGATTGACTTGGTGTTTTGGTATGTATCCGGTCATATTCCATATAAAATCCTTCAGCATAGCGCACCTCCCTTCTAAACAAATGCTTTCTGGATAGTAGCCTGATTTTAATTCTCAGATTGTGTTTCTTTTGCTTCTACTTTTACAATCATACATAGGCTTTGAACTGCATTAAAGAGACGGATGCAATCCATCTCGTCAATTTCAAAATCCGATCTTCCATGTAATAGCCAATGCCTATTTATCGTTTCAGGTTCATCGGCAGAGAAATCGCTTTTTTGATACAGATTTCGGATGAAGTTGTTATAAGAAATCCATACATGTTTTTGAATTGTACTTCCTGTTGACGGGAAGGTATCGACCTTCTTTTGACAAACCTTCATCATCCTTACATCTTGCTTGTCATCGCTAAATTCTGACAGAATACCCTCGATAACCGAGAGTAGCGATGTTGCACAAACAGCATACAATTTATTTTGAAATGCATGCCAGCACTGGTCTGTGAGATTTTTCAGTCCTTCTTTAATGGGAGATGCTTTGATTCCGTTCACCATATCTTTGGTTTTCTGAAAATCTTCTATTGTAAAAAACCATTTCAAAAATGCATTGATATCATCCAATTTGTTTGTGTTTGCTATTGTTTTGACTGCGTAAATATTTAATTCTGCGGGTAAAGTCCACCCTTCTGTTGATAGCTTGCTCACAACAATATCTAATTCTTTATCAAATTCCTGTACACTTTCTTCAGCCTTCTTTGAAATAGCTTTTTGAATAACCTCCATTTGTTCTTTCGTTAATTCTAACATTCGTATAACCCTCCGAGTTTAAGTGTTCCTATAATTCAGGCTCTCATTTAGCAAAGCCGCCTGTCCCATCTCTTTTTCGTAATCACCTTTGGCATAGGCGACATTGCTCAGCGCTCGAAGCATTTTATCCTTTGCCAGCCTTTTCATAACCTCTGCAAGATCAGCGTCCAGAGTACCACGCTTCACATAGCGGTTTATGGTGTTCAGCCGTTTCTCATAAATCTGTTTCACCGGATGATCGTCCGCAAGCTCCCGTTGTTCTCTGCTTTTCAGGTTGCCGATCTGCCGACAGGTGCGGTGCAGCTTGTCCCCCGGTGCATAGCCGCCGCAGTATTTGGTGTGCCTTGCGTTGGTGGTCAGAAACCACTTTTCGCAGATTTTGCATTTCTTCGGTGCATGACCAACACACAGGCCCTCAAAGAGATCAGACCGGAACATCCCCACAAAGGATACATAGTGCATCCGCTTGACCAGCTTCGCAACTTTTTCGCCGGGACGGATGACGGATACATACTGAACGGAATTGTTCAGGGTAGACATCCAGGCATTGCCCTCAGCGATGGAGAACTCCGGCGTGAAATAGCTACCGAACATTTTGGCAAAGCCCTCTGCGGTGCGGTCTGCTTCGTTGCAATCCGATTTTTCTGCAAAATCAAGCATGGCCGTTTGGTATTCCCCAAGGGAGTAGGCCAGATGCCCGCATACGGCGGTATAGCGCTGGAGCGTGATTGCTTCGGCATAGTTCTGGATTTCTTCAAATTGCAAAGAATTGGTTGCGGCTTTTGTGGCAAACTCCACATATTTCAGTGCATTGTCCGCAGTAAAGACCCTTTCTATCCGTTCTCTGTGCTTTGATATGTCCATATAAGAGAATGGCGGGGTTTCGCTGAGAATATCCAGCATCGCCAGAGTAGCTTCCCTTGCCATAGGACAGAGTGCACAAGCATCCTGTCCGGCGTTTAATGTTCCGAGCAGCAGATTGATTTTCTCGCATTGCTCGTTCGCCTTTGCAATGGTATCCGCAGGGACATTCAGTGCATCACAGGCAAGCGTACCGACAGGAAATGTTTTGCCCTCATATATGACCGTATCCTGCCAAAAATCCAAAGTCATCAATTCTTGGTTCATGCTTGCCCTCCTGTCCTGTTTTTTCATTTTTCTAATTATATCATGTAAATGTGAAGAAATCTACGTCCTCAGATAAGTTGTCCTGTCATTAGCCTGTTTTTTGAAAAATCCGGCATAACCATAGTAGAAAGCGTCAAACACCTGCCAATCACGGCGGGTGTTTCGTGTTTTCTGAATACTATGAACGGAGGTTTTTCTATGACAATTTATGAAACCATCAAGGCGGCAATCAGCGTAAAGCAAGCCGCCAAACACTACGGGCTGAATGTCAACCGCAACGGTATGGCTTGCTGTTCGTTCCACAACGACAGGCATCCGAGCTTGAAGCTGAATGAGGACTATTTTTTCTGCTTCAGCTGCGGAGCCAAGGGGGATGTAATCGACCTTGTGGCAAGGCTGTTCGATCTGAGCAGTTATGAAGCAGTGCAAAAACTGGCTGCGGACTTTGAGCTTGACCCGAAACCGCCCACTGCCGCAGCTATGGTCAAGCCGAAGCGTCCTTATATCCGTCAGTTCCGGGAGGATGAAATGTTGTTCAGTATGCTAAGAAAGCAAATGAAACGGGGAAGCTGTATGAAGAGGATCTTGCAGAAATAAAAAAGATGAATAATGAGCAAACAGAGCTTCTAAAAAAGGCACTTGAAGCAGTTATTCATCTATATGAGGAAGATTCAAAGAAGAGAAAGTGAATTGATAAAAAGCGTTAGCGTGGCTCTGCGGTTTATCCGCAGTTCGAGGGGATTGGGGCATTTTCCCCAACAAGCAAAAATGCGCCGGGTATATACCGGGGCACTGCTTGCCAAGTAGCGAAATTAGGAATGACAGAGAGGATAAGACAATGGAAAATGTAACTTTTGATTATAAGTTTTACAGGATACCTAAGAGATTTTTTAAGGAAGACATGTTCAGAGATATGACAAATGCAGCAAAAGTATTATATGGAATACTGCTGGATCGCAAGTGCTTGTCAGACTCCAATGGAGACGCATGGCGTGATGAATATGGAATTACCTATATCATTTTCACAATCGAAGAAATTATGAATCTGATGAACCTGGGGAATAAGAAGGTTAACAAAATGGTGAAGGAGCTGGAGGAGCATGGCTTGATTTACCGAAGACATCAGGGCTTGGGAAGACCGAATAAGATTTATGTTTATGATTTGCTCAAAGCAGATAATTCAAATTGGCTGCCAAAACAAATTATATTCGGAAAAGGGAGCAGCAATGAGAAAGAAGTATTATGAAGATGCAAAAGAGAATGCAGCTTTTGAGAGATGTGCAGATGTAATAACATCCCTGATTCTAAAATATGGACCGGCTTTAAAACGAAAATGGAATCTAGACGAGTGGATTAGGAATATTCAGGCAGAGAGTCTATGGAAAGACATAGCTTGCAAAAGATATCAGCGGTATTTTATTTGCATGATGAATATGAAAAGTCTTCCTGTATGACAAAATCAAATTGACTAATACTAATTAGCAATATATAATATAGACAAAACGAAAATGACATGAACGGAGGAACAATGAAGTGGAGAAGGTTATAACACTCGAGGAAGCATTAAAAAGAATTGAAGAATTAGAAAATGAAAACGCCGAGTTACGCGAAGAACTGGAATATTATAAAAATCGTAAATTAAGTGGAAGGCAGAAGCACAATGCAAAATGGATGGCAATCTACAATGATTTTGTTGATTGCTATGAGAACGGCATGGCTATGATAGAGATTGCAAAACGAAATAATGTCAGCGAGAGGACGATATACAGGTATAAGGCGTATTATGACAAGATGAGGAACACAAAGGAGAATGTGATAGAGTAATTGAAGAAATTAATAGTAAAAAACATATTGCTGGCGTCAGCAATATGTTCATAAGAGGAGGAAATTTGAATGGAAAAGAGAATAATTGAATTGTACAGAAGAAAATTTGATGATATCCGACATGAAGCGGATGGCATTGAGTATTGGTATGCAAGAGAACTAATGAAATTATTGGATTATGTTCAATGGAGAAATTTTGATAATGCAATAAATAAAGCAATGATTTCATGTAAAAATAATGGAAACGTAGCAGAAGATCATTTTTCAAGAATTAACAATACAATTGAAGTTGGAAACGGTGCACTTCGTGAAGTTGAAGATTATATGCTTACTCGTTATGCATGTTATCTTATTGCTGAAAATGGAGATCCACGAAAGGAGCAGATAGCTTTTGCACAAAGCTATTTTGCGGTTCAGACTAGAAAACAGGAATTGATTGAAGAAAGAATTTCTTATATTGAAAGAACAGAGGCAAGAGGAAAATTAAGGGAATCGGAAAAAAGATTGTCTCAAAATATATATGAGCGTGGAGTAGATGATGCTGGATTTGGTCGGATTCGGTCTAAAGGAGATCAGGCTTTATTTGGTGGATTTACCACGAAACAGATGAAAGACCGTTTGGGAGTACAGGACAAAAGACCACTTGCGGATTTCCTGCCAACACTTACCATTGCCGCAAAAAATCTTGCAACTGAAATGACAAATTATAATGTTGAAGAAAAGGATCTGCAAGGAGAATCTGCAATCACTGTTGAACATGTGGAAAATAATACTTCTGTTAGGGACATGCTTGGACAAAGAGGAATTAAACCGGAAGATTTACCAGCATCGGAAGATATTAAGAAACTGGAACGCAGGGTAAAGCGAGAAGAGAAAAAGCTTGCAGAGCAGTCTGGAAAGTTGACAAATGAATAATACAGGAGTGTGAGACTATTGAAGAAGAAAACAAAGCATATAGTTACAATTGAACTGGAGGATAATAAAGTGAAAAATATTGTAAAAGACACAATTCACGCGAATGGAATAGATATTGGAATATATACATAGGATTTTCAAAATGAATTTATATCATTGACGGATATTGCACGCTATAAAAGTGATGAAGCAAAGGATGTAATTAAAAATTGGATGAGAAGCAAAGACACAATAGAGTTTCTTGGTTTATGGGAAAAATTACATAATAATAACTTTAAAGGGGTCGAATTCGACTCCTTTAGAAATCAGGCGGGATCTAATGCATTTACAATGTCACCTACAAAATGGATAGAGACTACTGGGGCAATAGGAATCGTATGTAAATCCGGACGTTATGGTGGCACTTATGCACATTCAGATATTGCATTTGAATTTGCATCATGGATTTCAGCAGAATTTAAACTTTATATAATCATGGATTATAAAAGGCTGAAAGCAGATGAAAATAGCCGCTTTTCATTAAATTGGAATCTAAACAGTGAAATATCAAAATTGAATTATAAAATACATACAGATGCAATCAAAGAAAATTTGATACCACCGGAATTGACACCAGCACAAATCAGTTTTACATATGCAAATGAAGCTGATATGCTAAATGTGGTTCTATTTGGCAGAACAGCAAAACAATGGAAAGATGCGAATCCAGATATAAAAGGTAATATGAGAGATGGTGCAACACTAAATCAATTATTAATTTTGACCAATTTAGAAAGTTATAATGCAGTATTGATTCATCAGGGGAAAAACCAAAAAGAAAGAATGGAATTGCTTCGACAATTGGCTTTACAACAGATTCATACATTAGAATCAATTAGTACAGATAAGCTTCTTAAATTACGATAAAATCAACTTTTTTGATGTAAGTACGGTGGAATGTTTGCTTTTCATCACATTAACAAAAGCTTTTTTCATGCGTAAAAATATAAACCTTATGTTTTTACGGAACAGGGAGCATATCTGAAAATATTGCAGAACCTATAACTCCCAAGGCAGATATTCCATAATGATTGCCAGAACAACCGCCGGAAGCATATTTGCCACGCGGAATTTCTTATCCTAGACAAGGTTCACACCCACGCAGAAGATCAGGATAGAGCCGATGAGGGAGAGATCGGTAATGGCGGCATCTGTCATGACCGGTGCAATCAGTCTTGCCAACAGCGTGACCGCACCCTGGAACAGAGGGTCTTTGGCATTGCCTGTTTTTTTCTTTGGTAAAAAATCTGTTGAATACAGTGCCGGCCAGTCCGGCCACAGTAATGCCTGCGGTATTGATTATAGTTCCCAGTCCGATCATCTTATGTGCTATTTGCTATTCGAAAGCTTAAAGCGACTTACCTCTGAGCCTTAGAATAGTCTCCTTCTTATAATTATCAAAATAGAAAATTACAGACAAATTTCCAACAGTCAGTATAACTTACTTCCCATAAAAAATAAAAGAATCCCGGACACAGAATTTTCACAGAGTGAACACTTTATTAATACAAAATTCCCCTATACTTGAGAAAACAAGTAATTCTGAACGGAATCATAATCGGAGGTTTACCGTGAAAAATAAGAAGATCAAACAGCTGATAAACTCTGAGAGAGCAGAAAAAAAGGGTAAGAATGACCGTAAAGGACGTAAGAAGTGGATGGTTGTTGTCCTGATTCTGGTACTGGCGATAGGAGGCGGTTCGGTGACAGCAGTTGTGATACTGCGTAAAAACGGGAATGCGACAGCATTTTCCATGCCGGGGAATATGGCAGGACTCACACTGACGGAAGATATGGTGGCGGCTTCCGGTGTGACCAATGTGGGTATTACAGAGGAGACCTTCGATGTGGAGAATCTGACCACTGATCTGGAGATAGAGGAAGTATACGCTGTCTCCGGGGAAGAGGTAACTGCCGGGGATAAGATCCTGAAGCTGACGGAAGACAGTGTGGCGGAAGCGAGAAAAGAACTGGAGAGGACGCTTCGGGATGCAGAGCTTTCGTATCGTACCGGCAAGATCGAATATGAGCAGAATCTCATCACGGCAGAATACACAAAAGACAGCGCGATCCTCACCGGACAGCAGGCGAAAGAGGTCTATGACGAGACGGTGGCGAGTCTGCAAAGTGCTGTGACGAAAGCAGAGGAGGAACTGCAGGAAGCCGAGGATGACATTGCGGAGTATGAATCCTATGTGAATGACGGTTCCTATAAGAGCTATTTTAAAGTCGATGAGTATCAGGCAATCTATGATGAAAATCTGAAAGCGCTGACGGATAAGATGGACGAATGGGGTGTCAGCTGGTCGCAGGTCACCGGCGGTGGCGGCTCGGTACAGATCGGTGGCGGAGCCGGCAGTAATATGCAGAGCAGAGGAACGTCTAACGCAAGCATTTTAGCTTCCCTCTACAGTGTTCTGGAGCAGAACCTGAAGGATCTGGAAGAGGCACAGGAGAAATATGACGATGCCGTCACCAATGCTTCTTTTAACTTACAGACATTACAGTTAAAGCTTCCCAGCCTTCAACAGGCAGTCACGGAGGCAAAGGAAAATAAGGAAATCCAGCAGGCACAGGCGAAGCTGACCTACGAGACGGCACTGTCTACGGCGGATCGTGCAGAGAGCGACTACAATACAACGGTGGAAAAGGCAGAATCCGATCTGGCGGCACTGAAGAGCACTTATGAAGATGCAAAAGAAAATCTGGAACTGTTTGAAAGCAGTGTGGGCGATGGTTATTTTTATGCTTCCGAGGATGGAACCATCCTGCGGACTGTTGTGCGGGCAGATCAGAATCTGACTTCCGATGCGGTGGTATTCGTATACAGCAATCCGAGGGAACTGACCGTGACTGTATCTGTTGACCAGGCAGACATTGCGAAGCTGACCGTGAGTGACAGTGCGTATGTGCAGTCTTCCGCAAACGGCGGATTCACCGGTGAGATCACAGCCATCGATCCGGTATCTTCTTCCGACAGCCGCACCAGTGTTACTTACAGTGTGACCGTGAAAATCATGACAGAGGACGAAGAAAATGAAAATAGTAGCAGCCTGAGTGCGAACGAATCCGTGACGGTTATCTTCGGTATGACGGAAGAGGAGATCGCGAGGATGCAGGAACAAATGCAGCAGCGCATGCAGGGCGGTCCCGGGGATGTCTCCGGGGGTGATGCAATGTCGGAGGGCGGAACGGTGCCGGAAGGAAATTCCGGTGACAGAGAGCGCCCACAGGGTAGACCCGGTGATGAGAGTTCAGAAAGCGACAACACGACGGACGGTAATGTAGGTGATGATGTCAGGGGAGAGGAACAGCAGGGAGGACAGACACAGTCATGAAATTAAAAAGTCCACATTTTGAAAAACTGAAATCCCTCACAAAGAAGCAGAAAAAACTGATCCTGGCGGGGATTGCACTGCTTCTGCTGCTTTTGGCAGCCTGTTATACCGTGTTTATTGCACCGTTACTTCAGAAAGAACAGTGGATCTACAAGGAAGAGACGGTGGAGCGTGGTACTTTAAAGGTAGGTGTGACGGAGAGCGGTTCTCTGGAATACAACACAAAATCCGTAGATTACGATCTGGATCTGGATGTCAGTGACGATGACGAGGATGACAGTGAGGAAGATGACGATGATACCGTACAGAAATATCTGAAGATAGAGGAGATCTATGCTGCCAGCGGGCAGCGTGTCACCGAAGGCGAGGAACTGCTGAAATTCACGGAAGACAGCGTGGAGGCGGTTCGGGCGCTATTGCAGAATGCGGTAGTGGAGGCGCAGGCAGACTATGCGGAGGCAGAGAGTACCTATGAATTGTCCCTGCTGGAAGCCCAGACCGACTACGATACCCAGAAGATCAGTGCTTCTTATGCGTCGTCCATTCGGAATACTTCGGCAAGCAGTGTGGCAAATAACGTAACTTCTCTACAGGTGCAGCTGGAGCAGAAGCAGGCGAATACAGCTTCTCTGCAGGAGAAGCTGACAGAAACTCAGGAAGATTATCAGGATGCATTGGAAGATTATGAAGCGGCAAAAGAAGGTTATGAAGGCGCCGGAACCGATAATACAGTGAATTTTATGACAATACAGAACGGTTATCTCAGTGCCAGATCCAAATACCAGCAGGCAAAATCAGCGTTGACGCAGGCAGAGGATGCTTTATCGGAGAATGAAAGTGCTATTACCGATCTGCAGAACCAGCTGGCAGCGGCACAGGCAAAGCAAAAAATCGATAAGCTGGATACAGAAGAGACCTATCAGGAAGCGGTGATCACCGGGCAGAATGCCCAGACCACTTACAACGCTGCTGTGGAAGATCTGAAGGAGACCTTACAGGAAGCGGAAGAGACGAAAGAAAAACGGGAAGAACAGTTACAGGCGTTTGAGGATTTTGTCGGAAGTGATGGTATTATCTATGCCACAGAAGATGGTGTGATCACAGAGGTCAGCTACGAAGCGGGAGACCGCCTGACGACGACAGGAGCTTTGTCTTCCTATGCAACGTCGGATGACATGCGGATCTCCGTGGATGTGACCCAGGAGGATATTGTGGATCTGCAGGTAGGGGATGCGGTAGATATCGCCTTTACGGCATACCCGGAGGAGTCCTATACCGGAAGCATTCTCTCCATCAATACCACGGCTACTTCTGATTATAGTAATACCGTAAGCTACACTGTGGAGATCAGCGCGGAAGGCGCGTTGGAGAAGCTGTATGGGGGAATGACCGCAGATGTCATTTTCGTAACGGAAGAAAAAGAGGATGTTATCTATGTGTCCCGTAAGGCCATTGTCGAAGAAAACGGCAAAACCTATGTATATCGCAAGACAGCACTGGGAGGTAAGGAACTGGCGGAGGTAGAGACCGGCATTACCAATGGCGTGGACATTGAGATCCTGTCAGGACTGGAAGAAGGGGACACCATCTATCTGGCAAGCAAAGTCAGCTCCGAGGCAGAGGTAAAGAGCACGCAGGAGGATTCCGGCAGCAGTGCTGATACCACAACCGGCAGTGATATGGAGCTTCAGGAATTCAACGAATCCCTTATGCCAGAGGATATGCAGATGCCTTCCGGAGGAGCAATGCCGCAGGGTGGTCCTGGGGGTAGTAATTCCGACAGCTTCGGCGGCGGAATGCCGGGCGGTCCCGGAAGACAATAAATCAGGCGGATGGAACAAATGTTGAGAAACAGACAGGAATGATTGGGAACAATTATGAAGCAGAATGAAAATGGGAAAAAGATCAAGGAAACTATAAAAAATCGGATGAGCTGGATCGGATCATGGAAAAGCTGGTCGAAAAGGCGCAAGCTCACCACAGGTATCTGTGGTGTCTGCGTGATCGTTGTAGTGGCTGGTGCCATCAGCATCTTTGGTAGTTCTGATACGGAAGTCATTTATAAAGAGACCACCGTAAAATACGGGACACTGGTCAAAGGTGTGACGGAGAGCGGCTCCGTGGATATCGGTACGGTGGATCAGACCTTTGATCTGGATATGAGTGCCCTGCAGAGAACGGATACTTCCGGCAGCAGTTCCTCCGGCAGTTCATCAGGTGGCTCCTCCGGTAGTACTGCCGGCAGCAGCTCTGGATCCGGTGGATTTGGCGGCATGAGTGCTTCCGGCGGCGGAGCCCAGGGAGGCTTAGACATGTTTGGGCAGATCTTCAATATGGGCGGCAGCAGCTCCGGCAGCAACGGTGACGATTCTACCCTGACCGTGGCAGAAGTAGTGGTCTCCGTGGGGCAGCAGGTATCCGAGGGAGATCCCCTGTACCTGCTGGAAGAAGACAGTGTCTCCGATCTGGAAGACGAACTGCAGTCTAACGTTGAGAAAGCAAAAGCGGATCTGGAGGCGGTGGAAGCCGACCAGACCCTGTCAAAACAACAGGCAAAATACACTTATGACAGCAGCACTGCTTACGGCAGTTATATTGATACCGAGTACAGTACTACATTGCAGGAACTTCAGAATACAGTAGATTCTGCGGAGAGCACGCTGGAGCAGGCGAAGAGCAGCCTGGTAGATTATCAGGCACAGCTGGAGGAAGTAACGGCAGCCTATGAGGATGCGGCACAGGTATTGTCGAACTGTAAATACAGCCTGAACAGTACAGACGCAGCAGATGATACTTACGGATATGTCTATTACGCGCAGCTGACGGGGCAGGCACAGTCCACGGCAGATTCCCTGGAGCAGCAGAAGGAAGAGCTGGAACAGAGAGTAGAGCAGGCGGAGGAAAATGTAACCACTGCCGAGACCGCTTATAATAAAGCAAAGCGGGAACTGGGGCAGGGAAAACTGACCGCAGCCGAGACAAAAAAACTGCGGACGCTGGCTTACAATACCGCACAGGAGACTTACGATATTGCGCTGGGGTATCTGGAACAGGATCTGTCCGATCAGCAGGAAACCTACGATGAGACTCTGGAAAAATGGAACGAGTTCAGCACTTATATCGATGGTAATGCAGTATGTGCAAGATACAACGGTGTCATCACCGGCGTGGATCTGGAGGCCGGAGACAAGATCAGTACCGGAACCTCTCTGGTTACCTTATACGATATGGACGAAGTGACCATAACGGTAACGGTGGATGAAGATGACATGACGGATATCTCTCTGGGATCTGCAGCGAATATTGCATTGACGGCATATCCGGAAGATATCTTTACGGCAAAGGTGACGGCTATCGGAGATGCGACATCGGATTCCAGTGGAAATATAACTTATGACGTAACTGTCACATTAGAAGGGGATGTTTCAGGACTGTTCCAGGGCATGACAGGAGATGTAACTTTCGTTACGGAACAAACGGAAGAAGTGCTGTATGTCTCATGCAGAGCCATTATCACAGAGGATGACAAGACTTATGTAAAAGTGAAGACAGCAGATGGAAGCATTGTGAAAAAGGAAATAACGACAGGACTGTCAGATGACTCTAATGTGGAGATCTCCGGAGATATTGCAGAAGGAGATACCGTATTGATCGAAAGCAGCATTACGAAGTAGAGCGGAGACCTGTGGGAAAGTAAGGTCAATGGAAGGGAAGAAGTAGAATATGAGATTATCCGAAATATTACGTCTGGTGTGGCTGAACCTGTCACAGAATAAATTCAAAGTGATCCTGACTTCCATCGGTATCGTTGTAGGATCCGCCACCATAATGCTGGTGCTGGCGATAGGTACCGGTGGAAAAGAAGAAGTGGCGGAGCAGTTCAAGAACCTGAATGCCGGAGCCATTGATATTTCCTGCGACAGCAGTGACAGCGGTGGTTTTAGCTTTGAAATGCCGGGCGGTGGAGGAAGCGTTACCGTCACAAATATGGGCGGAGGTCCCGGAGGAGGTTCCGGCGGCGGTATGTCCGGTGGTCCCGGCGGGGGAATGGATTTCGGCGGATTTTTCGGATTCGGACAGGAGGAAGAGAGCGAAGCCGTGACATTGACCAGTGAAGACTGTGATGATCTGGCGACTTTTGTCTCCGGAATCTCTGCAACTACGATCTCTTATTCCACTACAGCATCGGTGGAGGGAGGCAATATGACCTCTGCTTCCTATTACACCATTGCCGGTGTGGAGGACAATTATGCTGTCATCAATAATCTGGAAATGGCCATCGGGGATTTCCTCACAGAAGAAAACAACGAGAGCAAGGAAAAGGTGTGCGTACTGGGTGCCACCGTAGCAAAGGAAATTTTTGGCAGCGCCTACGATGCTTATGACGGTATAGTCTATATTGATGGGCGCCCCTATATAGTGTCAGGGGTACTATCCGAGATGGGAACTGTGGCATCCGGCATCAGCCCGGATACGGCAATCTATGTACCTTACGAAACCGGCATCAAATACATTACCGGTACGAATATCAGTCCAACCATCACGGTCATTGCGGAGGATGTGAATCAGGTGGATACCGTAATGACGGATGTGGAGAGTGCCTTAAAAGAAAGCTATCCCAACACCACATTTACCATCAGCGATGCCGGAAGCAAGATGGAGGCAGCCTCCGCTTCCAATGAGACTTTGACATTACTGCTGATCTCTATGGCAGTGATCGTATTTATCGTCGGCGGTATCGGTATTATGAACGTGCTGTTTGTATCCATCAAGGAGCGTACCAATGAGATCGGTATTTTGAAAGCGCTGGGCTGTTCCCGGAAGGATATCCTGTTGGAGTTTTTATTGGAGGCAAGCTTTACCAGTCTGGTAGGAGCGGTACTGGGGGTATTGGTGGCGCTTGGAATCACCCCGTTAGTGCAGTTGTTCAACGTGAGAGTGTCCCTGTCGGTACAAGGTGCAGTATTGTCGCTGTTGTTTGGTGTCTTCACCGGAAGTATCTTCGGCTTCTATCCGGCGTATAAGGCATCGAGACTGATCCCCGTAGAAGCTTTAAATCAGGAGTAGTGCGAAAGGTGTAAGGATTATGATGGAAAACGCAATGATCACCATGAAAAATATAAATAAAGGCTATATGCTGGGAGAGGAGCGTCTGCCGATTTTGAAGGACATCAATTTTCAGGTAAATAAGGGAGAATATGTGGCAATCTTAGGCCCTTCCGGTTCCGGTAAGACTACGTTAATGAATATGATCGGCTGTATGGATGTGATGGACAGTGGGGAATATTATCTGGATGGCATGGCAATCCACGAGACCAAAGAGGACGACCTGACCATGGTGCGCAACCAGAAGATCGGGTTCATTTTCCAGAACTATCAGCTGATCCCGACCTATAATGTCATGCAGAATATTATCATGCCCCTGCTGATGCGCGGCATGACCCACGAGGAAGCAGAAGAAAAGTGTAAAAATACGATCAAACTGCTGGGGCTGGATCATCGTATCGGACATAAGCCCAACGAATTGTCCGGCGGACAGAAGCAGAGAGTATCCATTGCCAGAGCACTGGTGGGACAGCCGGCGATCCTTCTGGCGGATGAGCCTACCGGTGCACTGGATCAGACCAGCGGTAAGGAAGTACTGAAGCTGTTCCGGGAACTGAACGATATGGGCAACACCATCGTCATGATCACCCACGACCTGGGCGTTGCCCAGTCCGCGAAGCAAATTGTCCGCATCGTGGACGGACAGTTGCAGGAGTAAAAGACGCCCCCTTTTCCAGCTTGCGTGTGTCAGATGCATATAGTAAAATAGTACACAGAAAAAGCAGAACTAAAATAAGCTTTTGATATGGGTGGATTATGAAGAGAAACAGTGACAGGCGTTCGGAAAATACAATCGTATTCAGCTATCTGAGAACTTATTTGATCGTATTGATCATACCGTTGATCATCTGCTCTCTGTACTGCGGGCGGGTGATCAGCATCCTGGAGCGAGACGATACGCTTCAGGCGGTGGAAAAGCTCCGCTATTCGGAGACATCGGTGGACACGCTGCTGGAAGAGGCGGAAGGCGTCGGCAGTATGATCCTTAATAATGTAGCGGTGCAGAATTTTACCGGCAAGGCAGACGCGCTGCAATATCCGAATACCTACAGTATTATAGAGCTGCAGAGGACATTGCCGGATATTTCCTATACAAATGAAAATATCTACGGATATTTTATTTTCTTTGATCAAAGCCAGCTGGTGATCAACAGGAACATTGCGTACACTTATCCGGACTTTTATGAGCTGTATTTTCATGAACAGCAATATGATACCTATGAGGAGTGGCTGCAGAACAAGACCGGGATGAACAGACAATACGGTATTCTCGCAAGCCGTGAATATCTCTTCGGACAGGCAGGCATCACCGAAGAGATGATGACCTACGATGTCCCGCTTCCGTCATATTCCTTCGAAGACAACAGTCTGGTCAGAGTCTGTATCCGCAAGGCTGCGGTGGAAGCATTGATGCCGACACTGGCAGAGGATACGGCACAGATGATCCAAAATGACCAGGGGAAGCTGTTATATTGTGAAGGAATGATTGATGCACAGGAGACGGAGGAACTCCTCGCAGCCTCCGGTCGGGAAAAGGATTATGACGGCGTACATTGCAAATATATTCGTTATCAGGGCGAGCAGTATCTGCTGTTGTCCGCCACTTCGGAACGCACGGGATTGACATATTCCTTCCTGCAGCCGTCCCTTGCCGTCAGAGTCAGAGGACTTCAGACGGTGCTGTATATGGTGCTGCTGATCCTCTTCGCCGGACTGGTGGGAATCATCCTCAGCATCCGGATGTCTTATAAGACAGCGCGACCGATCAACGAACTGTTGAAAGAAGTACTGGTGAATGATAATGAAGTCAATGGAAATACGATGTTTTCCCATCTGCACAATTCGTACCGGAGACTTATGACAGCCAACAGCGAGCTGCAGACCGCGATGGAAGAGCAGAAGCCTTTTCTGCAGGAGGTGTTCAGCTATCAGCTGTTGTACGGCAATATCGGTCTGGACGATGATATCTATAAAAATGCGGATTACGTACAGTTTGCCTATCGGGATAAGGTATTCTGGGTATTGCTGTTCCGCGGCAGAACGGAACAACTGCCGGAGGGACCCTTGCAGGCGCATAATCTGTATACCATCGTACTGACGGAACTGATCCGCAAATTCCTCCCGGACAGACAGGTGATCACAGCCGGTGAAGACAAAGTTATCGTGATCATGGAATTGCCGAAAGAGCAGCGGGCGGAATACCACAGACAATCCGAAGCTCTGGTACAAAAGCTGGGACAGGAGCTGCCGGAAGCGCTGGCAGACGGGATCGGGGTATACGGCGGAACCGTGGCAGAGGATCTGGCGCAGATCAGTATTTCTTATGAAAATGCCATGTTGATGCAGCTCTATCAGGAAAAAGACGGCTCCCGGAATATTATTTGGTATGAAAAGCAGAAGCAGGTGAATACCTATCCGACGGAAGAGAAATGCCGTGCGCTGCTCCATCAGGTACTGAAGGGCGATGTGGAAAATGTCTATCAGACGTTTGCGGATGTGATCGAAGAGTATTTTATTCAGGGAAGCCTGAATCCCTATCTCCAGAATCTGCTGCTGGATGAGCTGCAGATCAATCTGGTACGGATCATGGATATCCTGCGGGTATCCGACAACGAATATCAGGAATTCTGCCAGAGACTGGAGCGCAATCATAATGACGATATGCTGGAGCGGATCCGGATCACGAGGAATCTGTATCTGGAGCTGGGACAGAAGGTATACGAGCGGAAAAACGGCAAGGTCGTGGAGCTGTCCGCAGTGATCGCCTATTTGAACCTCCACTATGCAGATCAGGATCTGTCGCTGACGAGTACGGCGGAAGCCATGCAGGTAAGTGAGGGATATCTGTCCACACTCTTCAAACAGGAAACGGGAGTAAAGTTCTCCTCCTACGTGGAACAGCTTCGAATGGAGCAGGCAAAACAGCTGCTGAGTACAACATCCATGACCATACGGGAGATCACACAGCGGACGGGATACACTTCGGAGAATTCCTTCTGCCGGGCGTTCAAGAGAGTGACCGGTATGAGCACGACGGAATGGAAAACCCAGGAAAAATAAGGGTTTTCGGACATATTGAAAGGATTGCATATTCATTTTAAGTAAATGAATATGCAATTTTTTTGCGCCTTTTTTGGGGAGGAAGTTTTGCATATGCGTCAAAAAGAGATGGATATATACAACACCATATGGGGTGTGTTTTAATCGGGCTATCAGGAGGGCAGACAAAAAGCTGCCAAACAAAAAACAAAAAGAAAAAGAGAAAGGAGAGTTGTGGGAGATGGCAATCGCACAAAAAAAATCAGCCGGAGCCTCCTCTAAAAAAAGCCTGTTGAAATATCTGCAGGGGCACTGGCAATTATATCTGATGATCCTGCCACCGATCATTATGCTGTTGATCTTCGCATATGGACCGATGTACGGTATCCTGATCGCTTTCAAGGATTACAAGGTATCGCAGGGAATCTGGGGGAGCGCATGGGCGAAAAACCACGGGTTCTACAATTTTATCAAGTTTTTCAAAAATTATAACTTCTGGGAGTGTATACGGAATACGTTGACCCTGTCCCTGTATTCCCTGTTAGTATCTACCCCCTGCTCGATCATCCTGGCATTGTGTCTGAACTATGCAAGAAATGTAAAGTACCGGAAAACCGTACAGATGATTACCTATTGTCCCTATTTTATCTCTACTGTCGTGTTTGTAGGTATCATCAAACTGGTGCTGGATACCAGAATCGGTGTGATCGGAAGCTTCTTATATGATACGTTCGGTCTTAACATCATGGGCAGCGCATCCGCATTCCCGTCTCTGTATGTATGGAGTGGTGTCTGGCAGGGAGCCGGATACGGAGCCATCATCTATATGGCGACGCTGGCAGGCGTAGATATGCAGCTCCATGAGGCGGCGATCATCGACGGCGCAACGTTATTGCAGCGGATCCGCTATATTGATCTGCCGGAGGTGATTCCGACAGCAGTCATTATGCTGATCCTGAATATGGGAAGCATTCTGAATGTAGGATCCGAAAAAGTGCTGGCGATGCAGAACCAGAACAACCTGAGCGCATCCGAGGTCATCAATACCTATGCCTACAAGGTGTCACTGGTTTCCTCGTTCCCCGATTTCTCGTATTCTACGGCGATCGGACTCTTCCAGTCACTGGTGGGACTGATCCTCGTACTGGGAGCGAATAAAGTGGCGGATAAGGTATCCGGCAATGGATTTGTATAGGAGGCAGGAAGACGATTATGGAAAAGAAAGGAATTACGCAGGATAAAGTCGTGTACTTTATCAACAATATACTTCTTCTGATCTTCGCAGTCATTGTCCTGTATCCTCTGATCTATGTGGTAAGCTGCTCTTTCAGCTCGGGAGATGCGTTGATGGGGGGAAAGGTGCGTCTGTTACCAGTGGATTTTACTTTTGAAGGATATAAGACGGTATTTGGATATACTTCTATCTGGGTCGGATATAAAAACACGATTATTTACACTTTTATTGGTGTAGTGATCAGTCTGGTGATGACGCTGCTGGCGGCATATCCGCTGTCCAGAGATGATTTCAGAGGGCGGAAGGGATTCACACTGTTGTTTGTGTTTACCATGATGTTCTCCGGAGGCATGATCCCCAGTTATCTGCTGGTCAAGAATTTGCATCTGCTGAATACGATGTGGGCGGTGATCCTGCCCGGTTGTGTCAGCGCCTATAACGTGGTCGTTGCCAGAACCTTTTTCAAGCAGTCGATCCCCAAGGAGCTTCTGGAGGCAGCAGAGTTGGATGGTTGTTCGGACTTCAAGTTTTTTATCAAGATCGTTGTACCGCTGTCAAAAGCGATTATCGCAGTGCTCTGCCTGTGGTGCGCGATGCCGTTATGGAACGGATATTTCAATGCCATGATCTACATTCAGGATGAGAAAAAATACACGTTGCAGCTGGTATTGCGGAGAATTCTGCTGATGTCTCAGGTAGATTTCTCCAATGCAGCATCTCTGGATTTTGATCTGTTGGCAAAAAATCAGTATCTGAGTGAAATGCTGAAATACGGAACCATCGTACTCAGTTCACTGCCGCTGATGATACTGTATCCGTTCATTCAGAAATATTTTGCCAAGGGCGTTATGATCGGATCGGTAAAGGGCTAAAAACAATAAATCAAATATCAATCAAAAATAGTAAACCGAAGGTTTATTATGATAAAATTATTTTAAACAGGAGGTATTTCATGAAAAAAAGATTTTTACAAAAGCTGGTGGCTGTGGCAACCGCAACGACTCTGATGGGAAGTATGCTCACCGGATGTGGCTCACAGGAGACGCAGGGGGAGAATACGAGCACCGGGCAGGAAAGCACGACAGAGGAGGATCCGTTCGCGTTTGATTCTGTCAGTGATGTGACATTCCCTCTGAAAGAGAAGCTGACACTGGATGTGTTCGTATATGCTGCCAATACCGGTGGTGGTACAATGCAGGACAACTATGTGACCGACTGGATCGAGGAGAAGACCAATATTCATCTGAACTTTGTATATGACGTAGATGGAGATGAGGCGAAGACCAAGTTGAATCTGGTTATGACAGATCCGGACAGTATGCCGGATATCTTCCTGGCTACGAGATGGTCCAAGGCAGAGACTGCATTATATGCAGAACAGGGGTTGATTCTGCCGCTGGATGATTATCTGAAGGATGCTACAAGATGGAACGAACTGAATGAGATTAGTCCGATGAGAAAGGGCGACCTTGTATTATCGGATGGACATATTTATACCTACGGTGGAGATGGAGAGAGCTTCCATAATAACTACCAGAACCGTGTATGGATCTATAAGCCCTGGGTGGATCAGCTGAATGACGGCAAGATGCCGGAGACTACCGATGAACTGTATGACTTCCTCGTGGAGGTCAAGACACAGGATCCTAACGGAAACGGCAAAAATGATGAAATCCCCATGAGTGGATATATCGGAGGCTGGTGTTCCGATCCTACTGTATGGCTGATCAATGCGTTTGTACAGTGCAACAATCCTCTGAGCAATACGAACCCTACAGTCGGTGCAGGGCTGACTGTGAAGGATGGTAAGGTCAATTATTCCGTTATGACCGATGAATATAAGCAGGCATTGACTTTTATTAACAAGCTGTATGCGGAAGGGTTGTTGGATACACAGACCTTTACTCAGGATTCCAATCAGTTTGCGGCATCTCTGAATAATGAAGAGCATCTGGTAGCTATCCATGCAAGTGGCAGAAATCAGGCAGATAAGGCAACATTTAACAATGGTGAAGACGGTGACTGGGAGAACTGGGAAGTACTGGAGCCGGTAGCTGGTCCGAACGGTATCCGTCTGGCAGCCAGAGATCTGAACAATTATTTCTCCAGCGCGCTGGGAATCGTATCTGCAAACTGCAAATATCCGGAGATCGCAGTGGCACTGTTTGATTTCCTGGCAAGTGAAGACGGATCTCATACACAGTCTGAAGGACCTCAGGGATATGCATGGGATTATGTAACAGAAGGAACCGGTCTGGGCGGTGGAACCGCAACTTACAAGGTAACAAAGCTCACCGATGATTTTGACTGGACAGCAGCAGGTTTTGCGAAATCTTATGAGCATTACAGTTGGCCTTCAGATGCTTGTATCCGTACTGACAATGCGGAATATCGTGGACAGTTACTGGTAGAGAACCCGAAGATGAATCTGGAGTATATCTTACAGCAGGCAGCAGAGAAGTATCAGAAGTATGCTCCCGCAGATGATACACTCGTACCCAATATTGCCTTTGATACCGAATCCGCACAGAAGATCTCCGAATACTCTCTGACGATCGGCGGATATGTGAATCAGGCTACCGTACAGTTCATCACAGGTGATCTGAACATCGACACAGATTGGGATAACTATATTACGACTTTGAAAAATATGGGCGTAGAGGATTATCTGAAGATCTATCAGGAACAGTATGACAATTATATGGCAAATGCAGCAAAATAAGGAGAGACAGGAGCAATATGACAGGATATTTTAACAATCCGATTCTGCCTGGATTCCATCCGGATCCAAGCATATGCAGAGTGGGAGAAGATTACTATATGGCAACTTCTTCGTTCGCATATTTTCCCGGAATTCCGCTGTTTCACAGCAGAGATCTCGTACACTGGGAACAGATCGGTCATGTGATCCACAGAAGAGAACAACTGGATTTTGATAACTGTCAGATGGCGTTGGGGCTTTGGGCCCCAACGCTACGCTTTCATCAGGGAAGATTTTATCTGATCAATACCTTTGTATCAGAAGGACTCCATGAAAAGCGGATGAATTATATTGTGACAGCAGAGAATCCCGCAGGTCCCTGGAGTGATCCGGTTGTCGTGGAAGGTGCGGATGGCATCGATCCGAGTCTGTATTTCGGGGAAGATGGAAAAATGTGGTATATCGGTAACTTTATCTGCCAGCCGGAACAGTACGACGGACATCATGGGATCTATCTGCAGCAGATCGATCCGGAGACATTTCAGTTCTGCAGCGAGCGATATGTTCTGTGGGACGGAATACAGACACAGGGAAAATGGCTGGAGGCACCGCATATTTATCATCATGGGGACTGGTACTATCTGATGGTGGCAGAGGGAGGCACTTTTACCAACCATTGTGTGATGATGGCGAGAAGCCGCGAAATTACGGGACCTTATGAGATCTGCCAGAGAAATCCGATCGTGACTCACAGACATATGCCGTTGATGAGCGAGATATCGGTGGTGGGTCATGCAGATCTGGTGGAAACCACCCGGGGCGAATGGTGGATGGTATTGCTGGGAGTCCGTCCCTATGAAGGATTCCACTATAATCTGGGTCGTGAGACGTTCCTCGTTCCGGTGACATGGGATACTGAGGACGAATGGCTGAAAATAGACAATGCCAATGGACAGGTGAATTCCAGAGAACGTAAGCCGGAGCTGGAGGAGACTGTATATCCCGTGCGTGAGAGCTTTACCGGATTTGAAGGAGGCAGGCTGGGACTGCAGTGGAACAGTGTGCATCCGCTTCCGGAGGGAGCATATTCCCTGACGCGGAGAAGCAGCTTTTTAAGCCTGCGGTTGCGGAGTGAGAGACTGGAAACCGTGAGCACACCCTCCTTTATCGGCAGACGACAGGAGCATAAGGAATTCCAGGTGCAGACTGCCATGGAATTCGAACCGCAGTCGGAGGATCAGGAGGCAGGACTGGCTCTGTTACAGGATGAAGGCTACAATTATCAGTTCCTGATCGGAAGTGAGAATGGAGCGAAATGCCTGCGCCTGTATCAGGTAGAGCAGGGTGAGAAGATGCTGCTGAAGAGTTGTGTCCTTCCGGAGCAGGGCAGATGGTATATGACCATACGCGGGCAGGCAGAATATTATAATTTCTATATTTCATCCGAAGAAGGCAGTCAGGAACTGTTCTATGAAAAGGCTCCGGCAGCGGTTCTGAGTACCCGATATCGTGACGGATTCACCGGCGTGTATATCGGAATGTATGCTGTGGCAGCTACGGACAGTGACAATTATGCGGAATACGACTGGTTCCAGTATACACCTGCGTAACAGATAAAAAATAATAGAAATATACAGATATAAGGAGACAGAGAGTTGAAACGAAAGGGAAATCTATGTTATAAAGGAATCGGTCGGCTGTCCCCGCAGACAAACTACAGTGAGGACGGAGTGTTACCGGAGGATGGAATGCCTGTCGGAACAGGTCGTATGGGGACACTCGTCTGGCTGACGCCGAATGCATTGCATATGCAGATCAACCGGGTGGATGTCTTTGGAATGGATTCTTCCTCCCATTCCGTGAACGGAACGGATTCGGATTTTTCGGAGGGATGTGCCTTTTTTGATATCGAACTGGGCAGGATGGATCAGCCGGTATTTGATGAAAATACGACACAGGAGCTGTCGGTCGAGAACGGTCGTATGACCATCCATGGCAATGGTGTGGAAATCTGCTGTTATGGAAATATGACGGAAGAGCATGGTGAGGAGGATTTCCTCATCGTGGAAATACAGGACAGAAGACCGCAGAAGGAACGGCTCCGTGCCGATCTCCGGACACTGCGCTTCTTAAGTCAGTACCCGGTCGGATGCAATAACCGTAACTATCGGAATCCGGTGATGTACAAAGAAGGTGTTGTCTCCTACCAGAAACAGAACTACCAGCTGTCAGAATCGCTGCTGCACAAGGAAGCACACCGGATTGGACTGGAGCAGATCTTCACAGAGAAGGCGTTCTATTGTCGGAGTCTGGTGGAGGTGGAGGCGCCGGGCAGCAGGGTGAATACCTGGTATCGCAATCCTACAGAGGTGGTGCTGGAGACAGAGGCGGAGGATGGGAATTACGTATTTGCCATCGCGTCCTACGCAACATTGCAGAAGGATATGGAGTTCCGGAAGATTCCACTGGCAGAGCGCTGCGCGGATATGGCAGCTCTGCGGAGGCAAAACGAAGCGTGGTGGAAGAGCTTTTGGGAGAGAACTCCGCTATATGATTTCACCAGTGAAAATGGCAGAGGACAGCAGATCACAGAGGATATCGACTATTTTTATTATATTATGGCGATCACATCCAGAGGCAGTTATATGCCGCGGTACGGAGGACTGCTGTTCAGCACCGGCGGAGACTTCAAAATGTGGGGTGCACAGTACTGGTGGCACAATTCATCCTGTTATTATGCCGCATTGATCTCGTCGGGCTGCACAGAGCTGGCGGAAGCTTTTGTAAAGCATATGAAGAACTGGCAGCAGGCGTGTGAAAAGGCAGCCGTACAGCAATGGGGCAGCAGGGGACTCTGGATCCCGGAGACCACATGGTTCAACGGACCGGAAGAGATCCCGGAGGAATTGCAGACGGAATTCCAGGAACTGTACACTTGCAAACGGGACTGGAGCGAGCGGACGGAAGCATTCCGAAAATTCGCAGAAGGACGTAACAGCTTCGATTCCCGTTACAGCTATCTCTCCCACAGAGCGGACGGCAGGGAAGAACGCGGTTTCGGACCGTTTGGATATGTCAGTCATATTTTCTCCACGACAGCGAAGATCGCTTACTGGATGTGGCGGCTGGCAGAAATGAAAAATGATGAGAACTGGCTGCGGGAGAATGCTTATCCCTTCCTGAAGGGATGTGCGGAATTGTATGTGAATCTGCCGCTGATCCGGGAGGAAGAGGACGGAAAGCTCCATATCATACATACCAATAATCACGAGGTGATGTGGGATTGCAGGGATGCGGTATCCGAGCTGGCGGCAATGCATGGGATCCTGCCGATCGCCATCAAGGCAGCGGAGAGACTGGAAATCGATCAGGAGGAGGCAGCAGAGTGGAAGGAATTCCTCCGGAAGCTTGCGCCGATGCCGGTATCCACGGAACCCGAGGCACTGACGACGGGAGAGGAGCAGGAAGAATGCTGGGCAAGCGCCCGGTCGCAGGCAAGAAAGGGAAATGCCAGCCATGAACACGTTTCCGATCCGTTGATCCTGTATGATCTGTGTACGCCGGAGACGGAAAATGAGGAGATCCGCAGGCTGGGTCAGAATACACTGGCGATGACAATGAGGCACTTTGGCTATGGCAGGGAAGTGAAGGTAAATACGCTGGATATGTGCGTGGATGCGGTGGCGCGTTGCTGTCAGCCGGAAGCGATGGAAGAATTTGTCGGAGCAATGCATGATCTGAAAGATTATGAGAGAGATTTCACAGATCTGGAGGCGTGCGCACAGACAAAGATCCTGGCAAACCGTATGACGCTCAGAGAGGGACCACAGGCACCGGATGTCCAGAGACTGGGACATATCACATCGTCGATGGCGAATGCGGTATGTCAGGGGTATCCCAAGGCGCCCGGAGAAGATCCGGTACTCTATCTATTCTCATCTCTGCCCAGTGGTTGGAACGCGCATATCCGGGTGAATACCGAACATGGCTATCTGGCAGAGGCGGTAGCGGAGGATGGTATCTGCAGCTGGATCCGTCTGATCGGAAGCACGGACAAAATGGTGCTGCGCAATCCATGGGGAGAGCGGCAGGTAAAGATCGCTTACGAGCAGACAGAGGAAATACAGCAGGGAAAATATCTCACGATAAGCGGCAGCTGCAGGATATGCGCTGTATAAAAAGACAGGAAAAATAAAAAAGATAAGAAAAGATAGGAAGAAAACAGGAGAGGGACATGATATTTGATCAGATTTTATTCCATAATGTAGAAGAACTGGAAGAGACGGAAAAAGGGTATTTGCTGCGAAGAGTCTGTAAGAAAGTCCGGGACGGGATCAGTGACGGTGTGCAGAATAATCGTTTTGCCACCGGCGTAGAGCTGCGGTTCCGGATGACAGACGGTGCCGTGGATCTGACGCTGAGCAGCGAACTGGTGGCAGAAAGCGCTACGGTACATATCTTTTTCGGATCTTTTCAGGGAGGCGGGGAATATTCTTCGAAAAATGTCGGTCCCGGAAATACGACGATCCATATAGAATATCCGACAGGCATGGAGAAGCTGCGGCAGCTTGCGGAGGAGTATCATCTGCCCTATGATCCGGAGGTGGTGCGGGTGGTGATGCCCTATACTCCGTGTTATTACGTCGGAGTGAAGGGGAAAGTGGAGCCGCCCCGCAGCGGAGACCTGCCGGAGAAGACGTATCTGGCGTATGGTTCGTCGATCACACATGGAAGTCTCGGATTGATCCAGCCGGATTCCTATGCATTCCGGATCGCACAGCAGCTGGGGACAGATTATCTGAATCTGGGATTTGCCGGGTGTGCGTTGATGGAAGAGGAGATGGCGGAATATCTCATATCCCGTAAAGATTGGGATTTTGCTTCGGTGGAAATGGGAATCAATGCGGTAGGAGAGAAACGGAGACTGGAGCTTGCGGAATTCGAGCGGAGGATCGATCGGTTTACACAGATCCTGGCGGCGGATCCCCGACCGGTATTTGCCACATCGATCTTCGTATTCAATGGAGAGGATGCAGAGCAGGAACTGGCGGAGAAGATGCGCCGGATCGTGCGCAGATATGCGGCAGAACGTCTGATATTCACAGATGGTCTGCAACTGTTGGGAGATCCGACACTGATCTCCGCGGACTGCACACATCCCAGTGTCAGAGGCATTGAGCAGATCGCAGTCCGCTGGGGACATATCATGCAGGAGACCCTGCAGATGACAGACTTTTGAGTATATGGGGTTGGGAGAGCGTCAGATATTGTCGCTGTTCCAGCCCCAGTATTTTACGGTCTGGTACTTCACGTAGACGTGATCCGGCGCGATGCCCATGACTTCGTCGAAGATCTTGCAGATCTCTGCGGTCAGTGCGGAGAAGGCTGCGGCATCCTCGTCGCCGAAGACACTGACATCGACCATAGCCAGCGGCTCGCTGTTGTCACCGCGGAAGTAGAGGTTGTAGTTCGGCTCGAAGCCCAGCATAAGCCAGTTCTCGGATTTGCCGGGAACGATGGAGATTGCCTGTCCGAGGCGGGTTTTTAATGCCTGCTCCTGTTCTGCGGAGACAGACGTACTGATCTTGGAATTGATAAAAGGCATAATAGTTCCTCCTTGTATATTATATAGTCTTTCTTCCATAGTAAATCCGGAATGGGTCGGAAGCAAGGGTTTTGTAAAAGCTTTTTGTGAAAAAATATATACAATGTATACAAAGGAAGTCAATGGCAAACACTTTTTTCATGAGAAACCGGACAATCGTCAGGATCGGGATTTGTAGAGAAAAGAGGCTGCCATGCGGGATGATCTGGGGATAACGACGAGAATAGAGAACGGAAAAGCGTATCTGGAATTCACACTGCCGGAGAAGCTGCGGGAGGGAGACGCTTGTGGCGGGCGGCTCCGGATCGTGATCAGAGAAGCCGGAGACGGAAGGCAGATATTCTGCGGGGAGTATGATCCCGGGGAGCTGGAGCCGATGACGGCGCTGCTGTTGCGGCCGCATCTGTGGAATGGGATGCGGGATCCGTATTTATATGAGGTGGAAGCCTGCGGGAACTTCCGGGTGGATGACGCGCTGACACAGCTGTGGTGGCGGCAGAAGCTGGCGATTTATGACCTGCGTGTCATAGAGAAAAAGGGAATCTTTCTAAACGATGCAGAGCTGCCATTGCACGTCGTGGAATATCATCTGCCGTGGGAGAGCGGGAACGCGGATCAGAGAGAGGAGGATGGCGGCTGGGATCCGGAGATGGTTACACAGGATTTAGAGCTGCTTGCCTGCATGGGAGCCAATGCATTGCTGGTGCGGGAGGAGCCGGACTGCTCACAGATGCGCTTTTTCCACCAGATCTGTCTCGAACGTGGATTCCTCACGGGAAACCGGTGGATAACCGAGGAAAAGATTCCGGTGTATCGTGGATATCCGAGATCCTCAGGCTGCCCCGGCGAAACCGTGCGGGAAGAAACCGCGACCGCCCAGTCACCGGAGGAGCTGCTGGCTCCTGACGGCAGGACGCTGACAGAGAACTATTACCGCTATCAGGCAAAGTGGGGCACACAGCCCGTGCTCTGTCCGGCGCTCTCGACCCTGCATAGACAGCCGGACGGAATGCTCGCTCTGACGGTTTACAGCAATCAGAAAAAGGTAGCGCTCTACATCGAGGGAGTGCTCTTTTTATTCCAGTCCGGCGGACCGGAATATATCTTCGAGGATATCCCGGTGGCGAAGCTGCCCTTGCGGCTGGCTCTGGAAGCCGGGAATCTGAATACGGCGCTGACGATCAGCCGGATCCCTTCGGGTTCACACAATTTTCACAAAGAAATCACCTTTTCATGACATTTGCCTCATACAATAATATAGTCGAATTGCGGGAGCGGGTTACCGCGCAGCAATTCGGGATATCAACAGGTGGGGGAAAGAACACCATCTCAGGGAGGCAAATATGATAGAAGTAAGCAATCTTACAAAAAAATATGGTGACCATATTGCCGTAGATCATCTCTCTTTCCGTGTGGAAAAGGGACAGATTTACGGCTTTCTTGGTCCAAACGGCGCAGGTAAATCCACGACCATGAACATCATCACGGGTTATCTGGCAGCCACGGAGGGTACTGTGACGATCGATGGCAAAGATGTCCAAAAAGATCCGGAGGAGGCAAAGCGTGCCATCGGTTATCTGCCGGAGCTTCCGCCGCTGTATGTAGACATGACTGTCAGAGAATACCTGGATTTCGTGGCAGAACTGAAAAAAGTGCCGAAAAAAGAGCGGAAGCAGCAGATTGATGAGGTCATGGAAATGACACAGATCACCGATATGCAGCAGCGTCTGATCAGGAATCTGTCAAAAGGTTACAGGCAGAGAGTCGGACTGGCGCAGGCAATCCTTGGCTACCCTGAGGTTATCATTCTGGATGAGCCCACGGTAGGTCTGGATCCGAAACAGATCATCGAGATCCGTGATCTGATCCGCAAGCTGGGGGAGAATCATACCGTGATCCTCAGCTCCCATATTCTGTCGGAGGTCAGTGCGGTCTGCGACCATATTATGATCATAGCCCACGGTAAGCTGGTAGCCAGTGATTCTCCAGAGAATCTGCAGAAGCTTATGAGTGGTTCCATGGAACTGGATCTGGAAGTAAAGGGAAGCATCGCTGCGGTGAAGAGTGCATTGCAGGAGATCTCACAGATCGACCGGATCGAAGAGAACACGGAGGCATCCAAAAATATTGCAAAGCTGAAAGTGATCTCCAAAGAGAATGCAGATATCAGAGAGCAGGTATTCTATGCACTGGCAGATGCAAAGCTGCCTATTTTAGAGATGACCCATGCGGAGAAGTCTCTGGAAGACATCTTCCTGGAACTGACCGAGGATGTAGCACCCACACAGCCGGAGAAGCACAAACTATTCTCAAAAAGAAAAAGGCCGGAAATGTCAGATGCTGCCGCACAGCAGACAGAAGCTTCGGAAGAGGAAGCACAGCCCGGAGAAGAGAAAAAAGAAACTGTAACTACAAAGGAGGCGGAATAATATGCTAGCCATTTATAAGAGAGAATTGAAATCCTATTTCCGTTCCTTTATCGGATTTTTATTTATTGCAGTCACCCTGTTTTTCCTGGGACTGTATTTCAGTGTTTATAACCTGATGAACGGATATCCTTATTTTGCGTATGTGGTATCCAGCGTTACCTTTTTATTCATGCTGACCGTGCCGATCCTGACCATGCGTATTCTGGCGGAGGAAAAGCGGAGCAAGACGGATCAGCTGATCCTGACGGCACCGGTGTCCGTAGGCGGCATCGTTATGGGAAAATTCCTGGCGCTGTTAACTATATTTGCCATTCCCGTAGCGATCATCTGCTTTTACCCGCTGATCATGGCGCAGTACGGCAGTGTTCCCATGGGAGAGGCTTACCTGTCGATCCTGGCATATTTCCTCTTCGGGATGACCGCCATTGCCATCGGTCTGTTCCTGTCTTCCGTGACAGAGAGCCAGGTCATCGCAGCAGTACTTACTTTTTTAGTATTGTTCCTGGGATATATGATGGATTCCATCTGCTCCATTATTTCCAGTACCGGCAATCTGTTGACAAAGCTGCTGCGTTGCTTTGATCTGTATACGCCGTTTTCTAACCTGTTAAACGGCACACTGGATGTATCTTCTATCGTATATTATGCATCCGTTACGGCACTGGTTCTGTTCCTGACAGTACAGTCCATTCAGAAACGCCGTTACAGCATGTCCGTGAAGAACTTAAGCTTCAGTGCTTACAGTACCGGTATGATCGCCGTAGCGGTAGCGCTGGTAGTAGTCGTTAATATTATCATGGGCGAGATGCCTTCCAGCTGGACAGCAATCGACATGACCAGCCAGAAGCTGTATTCCCTGACAGATCAGACCGTCGACTATGTGAAAAATATGCAGGATGATGTGACAATCTATGTGTTGGTAAATCAGGACAATCAGGATACCACACTGGGGCAGACTTTGCAGAGATACGATGATCTGTCGGATCATATCACCGTGGAATATGTGGATCCCACCGTTAACCCGATGTTCTATGCCCAGTACACCACCGGCAACATTAGCACGAACAGCCTGATCGTGGTCAGTGACAAGCGCAGCAAGGTCATTGATTACAACGATGTCTATGAGTCTTCCTATGATTTTGACTATTCGACCTACAGTTATAACACCACGACCACCGGTTATGATGGCGAAGGACAGATCACCAGTGCGCTGGATTATGTGTTAAATGATGATATGCCCAAGGTATATATGACAACAGGACATAATGAACTGAGTTTAAGCAACACTTTTACATCCGCACTAAACAAGGAAAATGTGGATTATGAGACCGTGAATCTGATGGATCTGGATGCTATCCCCGACGATGCGGCCTGTCTGTTCATTAACGGTGCCACCAGTGATTTTTTATCCGATGATAAGGATAAGGTGATCGGCTATCTGAACAACGGTGGAAAAGTCATCCTGGTAACCGGCTATACCGATGAGGAGACACCGAATATTGATGCTATTTTAAGCTATATGAATCTGAGCATTGCCAAAGGACTGGTGGTGGAGAACGATTCCAACGGCTACTACAGAAGCCCTTATTATATCCTGCCCACCCAGAGCTCTGACAGTTATACTTCCGGTACTTACGGAAAATACCTGTTCCTGCCGTACTCTCAGGGAATTATTGTTCCGGAGGAAGAGAGCAGCGACGAGACAGTCACCGGCGATATTACTTATGATGTGTTCTTAAGTACCTCCGACAGTTCTTTTGCAAAACAGGATGTGAGCAATGCGCAGGACTTCTCGCAGGGTGAAAATGATGTAAATGGTCCCTTCGCACTGGGGGTGGAAGCAGTAAAGACACTGGATGATGGAGATGCGACACTGGTCGTGTACGGTTGTGAGCAGCTGTTCACGGATGATGCAGATTCTGTCGTCAGTGGTGCGAACCTGACCCTGTTCACCAATACATTCAGTGGAATGGCAGATCATGAGACCTCGGTATCTATTCCGGTAAAAAGTTATGAGGTCTCTAATCTGGTAGTGGATTCCGCACAGATTCTGCTGCTGGGGCTGCTGGTTACCGTGATTCTTCCCGTCGGCTGTATGATCGTCGGATTCGTGATCTGGTTCCGCAGACGGAAGAAATAATTGTGAAAGGCGTGAGTTATAGATATGAAAAAGAAACAAAGACAGATGATCGGAATGCTGCTGGCACTGGTGGTTCTGGCGGCAGCATTCCTGGGCATCCGACAGTATAATAAAAATGCATCGTCTGCGACATCCACCACCGAGGATACACAGGAGACGGTGCTGGATGTGAACTCCGATGATATTACCAGCTTCCGCTATGTATATGAGGGAGAGACCTATGCCTTTGAAAAAGAGGATGACACATGGTACTATGCGGACGATCATTCCCTGAATCTGAACCAGGATCGGATCAAGGCGATGATCCTGAAGGTGGCACCGTTAAAGGCAGATCAGGTGATTGAGAATGTGACGGACATGTCACAGTATGGATTGGCAGATCCGGAGCGTACCATTCAGTACGAGACTGCAGATCGCAGTGTGATCATTAATATTGGTAATCTGAATTCCATGACCAGCCAGTATTACATCGCATTTCCCTCTGAAATGAAAGTGTATGTCGTGGCCACCAACGTGGTAACCGGATTCAACTATACACTGGAGGATCTGGTGGAGGTGGAGGAGACTGCTGAAGAGACAGAAAGCACCGAAGCTACAGATACTACGATAACGGAAAGCGAGACAACGAAAACTGCGACGGAGACAAATTAGGGATTCTCCCCGCGAATGACAATAATGTCATTTAATTTTAATATCGTATCTTTTTGAGGCAGAATGGACAGATCCTCCCGCAGAATGAGGAAGATCGTGACCTGTTCTGCCTCTTCCATTTCTTCCACGGATTTGCCGGCGAAGCGTTTATCCACGAAGATCTCGGCGATCTCATGAATATCTGCCGCTTTAATATTAGAGAGACTGCTTTTGCGCTGGTACTGTTCCACGAAACCGGCACTGATGATACCGGTGGGGATAGCCACGGCACCGACACCGAGATAGGCGATACAGATCGCCATGATCCGGCCGAGTGTGGTGATGGGATAGATGTCTCCGTAGCCCACGGTGAGCAGCGTTGACATGCTCCACCAGATGCCGCTGAAGGCATTGCGGAATACTTCCGGCTGGGAATCATGTTCCACGCTGTACATGCACAGACTGCTGGCGAGCATCAGAATCAGTACGATGAACACGGAGGAAATGATCTGATTGCGTTTTTCATACAATACCGTAGTGATGACATTGAAGGAATCATACCGTGCATTCAGGCGGAACAAATGGAAGATCCTCGCCACCCGCAGCATCCGGAAGATGACCATGCCGGACAGGAAGAAAAAGGGTAAAATTGTCAGCAGGTCGATAATGCCGTCGAAGGAGATCAGAAACCGCAGCCGGGAGCGGAACTCGTTTTTATCAGGATATAGATAGTCCGCAGTCCAGATCCGCAGAATGTATTCCACGCAGAAGATCAGGATAGTAATGACTTCTATGACATGAAATGCAGGAAATAAAAAGGTTAGTTCGTCAAATGTCTGTAAAAAAGTCACCAGAATATTGGCACAGATGACCACCGCAATAAAAATGTCGAAAAGCCGGCTCAGAGGATTGCTTTTATCGCCGATCTGGAGGATGCTAAATACTTTTTTTCTTCATAGCCCTTTTCTCCTGTAGAATAGACACATCAATATATCCATCATATCGACCCCCAAATGGAAAGTCAAGAAATCCCATGGCGGAATCTGTCAACCTGGTTAGAAAAAGTCATATATTATAGTAACCCTGAATAAAATGGAAGGATGAAAATATATGGCAAGATTTACGAATCAGGCGCAGCTTCGCTACGGTGATGAAGTCACCAATTCGAACATTGTGGTAGGAGAGATCCGGGAGGTACTGTCGGCTACCAAGACGGCAGTCCGGGAGACTTACGGACAGAGGGATAATGTGACCTATATTATCAGTATTGTAAACTCCGGTCAGACGGCATTTACCGGAGCAACACTGGAGGATGATCTGGGAGAATATGATTTCGGCGAAAGAGAACTGACACCGTTAACCTATATCCCCGGAACCATTAAATACTATATTGACGGCGTATTGCAGCCCACTCCCGTGGTTACGGCAGGCCCGCCTCTCACTGTGAGCGGACTGACCATTCCCGCCTAGGGCAATGCTATCGTTGTCTATGAAGCGGAGCTGAATTCCTATGCACCTCTGGGAGTGGAAGCGACGATCACCAACACGGCAGTCATTACCGCCAATGTGGTGACACCCATTACGGTGCGGGAGATCATTAATGCCGAGGAGCAGTCTCTGCTTACCATCACGAAGTCCGTCAGCCCCGTACCCGTTACGGAAAATGGCACGCTGACCTATACGTTTGTGATCCAGAATCTGGGCAATACCGCAGCGACGGAGGAGACCGGAGTGGTGATCACGGATACCTTTAATCCGGTGCTTAAGAACCTGACGGCTACCTTTAACGGTACCGCATGGACGGAAGGTGCCGATTATACCTATGATGAGATTACGGGCATGTTCGCCAGTGTGGCGGGCAAGATCACCGTACCCGCAGCGACTTACACGCAGGATACCACCACGGGAGCCTGGGGAATCAACCCCGGTGTCAGCACGCTAGTGATCTCCGGAACCGTATAGCCCCCGGAGGAAGTAAATAAGGTGAGATAATGGACCGCCCTTACGGAGATTGTGACAGCGGCAATCCCGTAAGGGCGGCTTTTTAAGTAAAAACGGGCAAAGAGAGTTTCTTGTCGTTTACAATCATAGAGAGAAAGGATGGAATATCGAAGCGCAACAATTTCAGAGCGTGAGGCATTGACAGATATAGAAATGATAAAGGATATAATGGCGGTAGTGTACAAGAAATTGGGTATAAAAGCTGCTCAGAATGACTTGACAATCAGATAAAGCCGTGCATATTATTAAATAGAAACCGGTTACTTATATGCTGAAATATACTTAGACAGGAGAAAAATAATGAGAATAGGAGTATTGGAAGCTGGGGGCACGAAAATGGTATGTGCTGTTGGCGATGAAAATGGACAAATTTTAGAAAGAGTTTCAATTGCAACTGGAAAGCCTGAGGAAACAATGCCCGATATATTGGAATTTTTTCACCAATATTCTTTAGACGCTATTGGCATAGGAACATTTGGGCCGGTAGATCTGGATCGGACATCCCCTACTTATGGATATATTATGTCTACACCAAAGATTCCATGGAGAAATTTTGATTTGCTTGGATGCATTAAAAAAGAGTTTATGCTTCCAATAGGACTGGATACAGACGTAAATGCCTCTGCAATCGGAGAAGCTACTTATGGAGTTACCAAAGGATTGGACAGCAGCATCTATATAACGGTAGGAACAGGTATAGGTGTGGGAGTGATTCTGGACGGCAAAGCGGTGCATGGTATGCAGCATCCCGAAGCCGGACATATATTGCTGAGTAGACATCCGGAAGATACTTACGCTGGACGGTGTCCATATCACGGCAATTGCCTGGAGGGACTCGCATCGGGACCGGCTATTGAAGAGCGTTTTGGAAGAAAGGCAAAGGAACTTCCTGTGGATTCCGTTGCATGGGAAATAGAAAGTTATTATCTGGCTCAGGCTTTGGTGGATTTTACATTGACTTATTCACCCAAAAGGATTGTACTGGGTGGTGGAGTAATGCATCAGAAACAATTATTTGCGATGATCCGCGAGAAGTATAAGAAGATGTTGAATCATTATGTAGATACACCGTACGTAAGAGATTTAGATAATTATATAGTACCTTATAGCCTGAATGATGATCAGGGAATTATGGGATGCATCAGGATAGGACTTGATGAAATGAAACGATAGAATGTGATATAAAATATAAAAAGCTGCCAAAAGCAGCTTTTTATATTTTACGAGGTTGTTTCTCTTTCGATAAGAGTTGGCTGTATAATGATGTGCTGAATAGATTCACTGCCTGCCTGCCCGTCAATGCTGCTTTGATTAATTTGATGCGCAATTAAATCGATTGCGCTTTGAGCAATAGCAGGTATATCCTGGCTTATTGTTGTGATCGGTATGATAGACTGTGAAGAGTCTGGAGAGTTGTCAAAACCAATGATCTGATATTCATCAGGAATATTCTCTCCGTGTTTGACCAGTATATTCAAAAATATGTGTGCATAAGTATCGTTACAGAAGAAAAACCCTTTTCTTTTCCCAGGGTATTTAGCCTTGACCGTCTGATAGATATCCAGAAGACAGGAATAGGATTCTTCATAATTATCTGTAAATGGACGAAGAATCAGCTCATTTGGAAGGTGATATGTTGAGCAGATATCTGAAAATCCCTGAATACGTCCATAAGCGGGAACCGCGGGTAGGACAGAGCTGTTTACGTGAAAATATATTTCACATTTGTTCCTGCGGAGAAGATCAACGGCCATTCGCGCACCAGAATAGTTGTTAGTATTAACACTACTGATAAAACGGTCTTCCCTTTCCACAGAAACGACTGGTATATTAAGTCTGGAAAGATATTCAGAAGAAAGATTGTGGCTTAGGTCTATCAGACCGATGATCTGATAAGCCAGTAATTCGTTCAAACATTTTTTCTCTGCTTCGCAATCATTATTTCCAAGAAAAGTAATAAATTTGAATCCATATTGTTCGTATGTATTAAGTACATGATTTAGAAAATAACTGTAAAATTGATAAAAAAAGTTCGGAACAATAATACCGATGATTTCACTGTTGCCTTTTGCAAAAACTCGGGCAAGCTTGTTTTCCTGATAGTTCAGCTCTTTCAGGGCTTTTGAAATTATATCGATGTTTTCCTGTGTAAGATAGGAAGGCTGATTAAAGTAACGGGAAATAGTTGCTTTGGATAAACCGGTATATTGTGCAATATCGGAAAAGGTGATTGATTTTTTTTGAGAAGCCATATTTTCTCCTGTTGTTTTCGTAATGTGATGTCGGGGTAAAAAGCCCTCCATTTTAATGTCTACGGATCGGTTTCGTGCCACGCACTCCAACATCCGCTCTGCTTCGGTGCCAAGATTCTTTGCCCGTATATGTGCGAACACATGAGAGTTTAGATCTTAGCTTTGTAACACTCTATAAGAGTATAACATTTTGTAACAGAAATGTAAATTGAAGATTAGAAACAATATAGGAACCGATTTCTTTGTGCGTTATACACAAATATAAGAAATAAAAATGCAGTATAATATACAAATATATTGATTATATGAATTGATATATTGACATAAAAGTGAAAACGTGTAAAAATAATGACAAGCAAGATGAAACCGGTTTCTTTTATGCGAAATGAGGTAAGCTATGAATTATACACTGAAAGATTTAAAGAGTTATTCAGCTACGGCTGAAAATCCTGATGCAGTATCAGGCCAGGGTGGAAAAGAAAACCATGGGAGGAAGGGATGTCCCTGTATAGAACCATTAGAAGCTGGATCAACAAAAGTTCTGCTTCACAAATATGGATCTGGAACAATACGGAAAATATGGTGCACAATACCGCCAAATCATCCGGAACATCTGAGAAATCTTATTTTAAGGATGTACTGGGATGGTCAGAAAAATCCAAGTGTAGAAGTACCGATTGGAGATTTCTTTGGTATTGCGCATGGAAGGCAAAGGAATATGGTAACCCCTTATGTGGGAATGCAGGATGCAAAAGGATTTAACTGTTTTATTCCCATGCCATTCAAGAAAGAGGTACAGATCAGTATTGAAAATGATTCGGATGTAGATGTAGATATGTTTTTTTACCAGATTGATTTCACCCTTGGTGACAGACATGATGAAAATACTGGATTTTTTCATGCACAGTTCAGACGGGAAAACCCCTGTGAGATCAAGAAAGACTATACTATTCTAGATGGGGTAAAAGGACGTGGAGTCTATATTGGCACAGTTCTTGGAATTCGCAATTTATACTATGACCATCTACAGGAATGGTGGGGAGAAGGAGAAATAAAGTATTATCTGGATGATGATACAAAGTTTCCCACCATTTGTGGAACCGGACTGGAAGACTATATCGGTGGTGGCTGGGGAACAAATGAAATCGGCACACCTTATCAGGGAGCTCCTCTGCTGGATGATGAGCAAGGATTTTATTCATTATACCGATTCCACCACTTTGATCCCATTTATTTCCAGGACAGCATCAGGGTTACAGTCCAACAACTTGGATCCGGGGAGAGAAAATGGGCAGAAGCTTTTTATGGAGATAATGGTGGTTATTATAAAGCTGTGGGATGTGCAGAGGATTCTCACCTGTGTCTGTTCGAACGAAGTGACGATTATTGCAGCGTAGCTTACTGGTATCAGGAACTTCCGACAAATCCTTTTCCGGAATTGCCAGACAGGAAAAAGAGAATGGAAGGTATTTGAAAATGACGCTCATTAAGAAAGGGATGATGTGAAATACCGTAGTTGCTTTAAAAAATCAAGAAAGAACAGTTAACTCAAAAATAATTATGGGAGGAAATATGAAGAAAAGAATTTTATCAATTTTACTTGTAGCAGCATTAGCAGCCGGAACTTTGTTTGGATGTGGCAGCGTAAAAGAAGAGACAAATGAGACAACAAAAACCATAGAAGAAGGAGCGGCAGATGCAAAAACAGCTTCGAATGCAGATTCGATAACCAATACAGAACCGGTTGAGATCACGATTGCTTATCCGAGTGATGATGGTGCAGAGGAAAAACTGAATATTCTTATTGAAGAATTTAATAAAAGCTACCCTAACATCAAGGTAAATTATGTACTGATTCCTTTCAGTTCATGGCCTGATTACATTACCAAATTGAAAACAATGGTTGCTGGTGGAACTGGACCGGATGTTGCCCGCCTGGCCGTAGAGGGTATCCAGTCCTTTGTGGCGGATGGAATGGCACTTCCTTTTGATGATTTTATTGCAGAAAATGCAGATTTAATGGAAGAGCTTGGTGTAAATGATATTCATCCCAATATTAATGCACCGTTCCAGATTGATGGAAAAACATATGGATTTGCCTGGGATTGGAATAATATTGTCATGTTCCTGAATAAGGATGTCTTTGCAGAAAAAAATATCGAGCTTCCTAGTGCTGACTGGGATAAAGATAAGTTTCTTGAAATTGCTCAGGCATTAACTTATGAGAAGGATGGAGAGAAAGTATATGGCACCGTTGCGCCGACAGATTATTTCACAGTAACGGCATGGCTTTACAATAACAATGCCAGTGTTCTGAATGAGGACATGACAAAATGTACCTTAAATTCACCGGAGGCAATTGAAACGATCCAATTTTTGTATGATCTTGTTTATAAATACGGGGTTGCGCCTTCTCCCTCAGCGGGACTGGATACTTCAAATCTGTTTATGAATGGTCAGATTGCTATGCTTGGTAACGGAAGATGGTCTATTGCTTCCCTGGCTAATAATAATTTTGAGGATTACGATATTCAGGCATTACCTGCGCTGTCAACACGGCAGAGTTCCTTCGGTTCAGGATCATTTCCTGTTCTGAGTAGCACCAAACATCCATATGAGGCAATGTTATTCTCTTCATGGTTATCTGCAAGCAGCTTTTCTCAGGAAACTTTCCTGAAGACAGACTCTGTGCCTTCAAGAATTTCTGTAATGGAAAAGATTCTTCCTACTATGCTTCCTGAAAATGGAATGCTTTGGAGAGAAAGTGCTGATGTTGCCAAGAGTATCCAGGCACCGAAGCAGCTGACAGATGTAACGGCCGTATTTGATAAGTACATGTCACTGATCTTTGCAAATGAGATTTCTGTTGAAGACGGTATGAATAAGGCAACAGAAGAAATTGATGCAATTCTGGCAGAATAAAATTTGAAAAGAAATAAATAAATGATAAAGATAATTCCCAATGCATCTTTAGCATTGGGAATTATCTTTTACAAGGAAAGGAAAGATATGGCTGGAAATAAGATCAGATCCATGCATATATTAAAAAAAGAAACTTTTGTTGCTTATCTTTTTGTCGCTCCGGCATTGATTCTGTTTCTTCTGTTTGTGGGATATCCGCTGGTTGCTTCTTTTTATCTGATGTTTTGTGATTATAACCTTATTACCAGTCCGCAGTTTGTCGGACTGAAGAATATTCTGAAATTCCTGGGAGATAAGGAAGTACCGCTTGTTATGATGAGCAGCCTGAAGCTTTTATTGGTTCTGGTTCCTGCTCATGTAATACTGGGGCTTGCACTGGCATGTCTGGTTCACAGGACAGGAAAGAAAATGTCGACGGCATACCGAATTATCCTATATATTCCAACGATCATGACGACTGTTTCTGTGGCTACTGCATGGTCCTATCTGTATGATACAGACTTTGGCGTGATTAATTACTTTCTGGAGAAACTGGGTATCGATAAAATACCATGGTTAAATTCATCAGTGTGGGCATTCTGGGCGATTGTCATATTCAGTATTTGGAAGTTTGTGGGGACGCCATTCTTATATTACTATATTGGATTGCAGAATATTCCTACATCACTTTATGAAGCTGCAGAGATTGATGGTGCAAACAGAAGACAGAAATTCCGGTATGTAACATTACCCATGCTTACGCCTACTATATTTATGGTAGTTGTATTATCGATGATTAGTTATATACAGTGCTTTGATGAGCCATATGTACTGACGCAGGGAGGTCCCGGTATTTCTACAACAACAGTAAGTCTTTATATTTACCGGAATTTTCAGGCTCAGAATATCAGCTATGCAAGTATTCTGTCGGTATTCCTGTTTGTGATAATTATGATTGTTACCATTATACAGTTCAAGATTTCTGATAAATGGGTAAATTATGATACAGAGTAGGAGAAATAGGACTGATGAAAAAATATAACTTGAAAAAGACAAATATTGTAAGTAATCTGCTTTGCCTGGTGATCTGTGTGATTGCTATGCTGCCGTTTATGTGGATGATTGCGACATCTTTACGACTGCCTGTGGATTCTTTTCGCCTGCCACCGTCGTTTTTTCCTACGGTGTTTCATTATCAGAACTATGTAGAAGTATTTCAGAAGGTGCCATTGCTTTATTATATTGGCAACAGCTTTTTGGTATCAGGCGTAGCTACATTAGTGCAGTGCATTGTTACCTGTATGGCATCTTATGCTTTTGCGAGACTGAGTTTTAAAGGAAAAAATACGATATTTATTATATTACTGTCAGGACTTATGATTCCGGTACAGACTACAGTAATTCCTATTTTCATTATGTACAAAAAAATTGGACTGATGGATACGAGACTGGGAATAATCCTTCCACTGCTCATCAATCCGCTTGGAATTTTTATCATGAAGCAGTTTATGGAGTCTATCCCCAAGAGTTATGATGAAGCGGCAAAGTTAGATGGTGCAACACACTTTTCTATATTATTCCGCATTATAGCACCAATGACAAAACCGGCAATTGTCACGGTGGCGGTTCTGGCATTTGTGGCATCTTGGAATGACTTTTACAGACCTCTGATCTTTATTACAAGTCCTGACAAAATGACATTACCGCTTGGAATGACAGCGTTAAGCGGATTGATGAGAAATACCAGTATTTCTATTATACTGGCTGGAATTCTGATTTCTTCCGTACCGCTGATATTGATTTATTCATTTGGACAGAGATATTTTGTACAGGGAATTTCTCTTTCAGGATTAAAGGGTTAAACTGGTGAAAGGATAGATAATATCATATGAAAGAATTAAGTGCAGAATTAAGAAAAGCGCAGGAATATGAAAATAAAGCGCTTAAAGAGGAGAATGAGAATAAATTTCCTGTTTTTCATTTGAAGGTTCCGACGGGGTGGATGAACGATCCCAATGGATTTTCTGTTTATAAGGGAGAGTATCATCTGTTCTTTCAGTATAATCCTTATTCCAGGGACTGGGGATCCATGCACTGGGGGCATGTGAAAAGTCAGGACCTCATTCGCTGGGAATATTTACCGGCGGCGCTTGCTCCAGATCAGCAATATGATAAAGAAGGTTGTTTTTCAGGAACAGCAATAGAGGATAATGGAAAACATATTATTGCATATACAAGTGTGTATTATGAAGATGGAATAGAAAAACCGGATAAAATACGACAGACGCAAAGCATTGCAATCGGCGATGGGGTATTTTATGTAAAACAGGAAAACAATCCGGTGATTGATAAGAATCTTTTACCAGAGGGAGCTAGCCCTGAGGATTTCAGGGATCCCAAGATTTGGAAAAGTGATGGCAGATACTATATGATTATAGCAAACAGAGGACAGGATGGGCGTGGACAGATTCTGAAATTTGTATCGGCTGATCTGAAAGAATGGAACTATATGGGATTATTTTATAAACCGGAAAAAGAACTGGGCAGAATGTGGGAATGTCCTGATTATTTTGAACTGGAAGATACAAAGGTGCTTATTGTCTCCCCGCAGGATATGCAGGCAGAAGATCTGAAGTATCATAATGGTAATGGGTCTTTATATCTTCTTGGATGTGAAAAAGAAGGATGTTTTTGTGAAAGTTATATAGATAGCCTGGACTATGGCATAGATTTTTATGCACCACAGTCTTTGACGTCAGCAGATGGCAGAAGGATCATGACTGCATGGATGCAATCATGGGATGTAAACAGTTACCCGGAAGATTTTAAATGGCGGGGCATGATGATATGCCCAAGAGAACTGCGGATGGAAGAAGGAAAGCTTAAGCAGACACCAGTAAGAGAACTGGAAAAGTATTGGGAAAATGAGATTATATATAAAAGAGTTAAAGTAAATGGAACTGCTTTCCTTAAGGGGATCAGTGGAAGAGTATTTGACCTGACACTGACAATCAGAGATATGCACTGCGATGCAGTGGAAATCAGATTAGCAAAAAAGGAACAGAAATATATCCGTATTGTGTACGATCCGGTACATGAGATCCTTACATTTGACCGGAAGTATATGAACTGCATACGGGATATTGTGAATGAAAGAAGAGTGGAGCTTGCGCCAAAGGCAGGTGAGATAACTCTGAGAATACTGATGGATATCTACTCCGTAGAAATTTTTATGAATGACGGAGAAAAAACGCTGACATCATTATTCTTCGTGAACGAAGATAATAATGAAATCGAGTTTATTGCTTATGGTGGGGACTGCGAAATAGATATATATAAAAGAGATATATGCCGTAAATAATACACAAAGGAAATAATATTGCCTACAGTTTTGACATATAGGCAACTGCGCAGCAGCTTGCTCATGGATGGCTGCAGCCGTATAAGTTTAAAATAAGTCCCTATTTACCTTTGTGTGTCTAATACCAAGACAGTATAATTATACATTTCACGAATTGCATAAGCAATTAGAAAATCAAGTAGTCCCAATTCAAATGCTTGTTAGTTAAGCCTATCAGAGTAATCTGGTAGGCTCAGACTGTAGACAAAACGCTTCTGGCATGCTGACCAAAAGCGTTTTGTCTACAGTCTGAACTGCCCCTGTAAAAGAGGCAGTCTTTACTGCTATTGGGGATTTTCTCCACGAATGACAATAATGTCATTTAATTTTAATATCGTATCTTTTTGAGGCAGAATGGACAGATCCTCCCGCAGAATGAGGAAGATCGTGACCTGTTCTGCCTCTTCCATTTCTTCCACGGATTTGCCGGCGAAGCGTTTATCCACGAAGATCTCGGCGATCTCATGAATATCTGCCGCTTTAATATTAGAGAGACTGCTTTTGCGCTGGTACTGTTCCACGAAACCGGCACTGATGATACCGGTGGGGATAGCCACGGCACCGACACCGAGATAGGCGATACAGATCGCCATGATCCGGCCGAGTGTGGTGATGGGATAGATGTCTCCGTAGCCCACGGTGAGCAGCGTTGACATGCTCCACCAGATGCCGCTGAAGGCATTGCGGAATACTTCCGGCTGGGAATCATGTTCCACGCTGTACATGCACAGACTGCTGGCGAGCATCAGAATCAGTACGATGAACACGGAGGAAATGATCTGATTGCGTTTTTCATACAATACCGTAGTGATGACATTGAAGGAATCATACCGTGCATTCAGGCGGAACAAATGGAAGATCCTCGCCACCCGCAGCATCCGGAAGATGACCATGCCGGACAGGAAGAAAAAGGGTAAAATTGTCAGCAGGTCGATAATGCCGTCGAAGGAGATCAGAAACCGCAGCCGGGAGCGGAGCTCGTTTTTATCAGGATATAGATAGTCCGCAGTCCAGATCCGCAGGACATATTCCACACAGAAGATCAGAATAGTGATAACCTCGATCACGTGAAATACCGGAAATAAAAAAGCAAGCTCATCAAAGGTTTGCAGAAAAGTCACCAGAATATTTGCACAGATAACGATAGCAATAAAAATATCAAAGAGCCGGCTCAGACGGTTACTTTTGTCACCGATCTGGATGATGTTAAATACTTTTTTCTTCATGTTGAATCCTCGATGTTTTTTGGAGCAGCGCCAGTGAATGCCTGTGATTCCATCATACGGAGGTGGAAGAGGAAAGTCAAGAAATGCGGTGACAGAATCCGTCAACTTTCTTAAAAACAGTCATATATTATAGTAAATCCAAATACAATGAAAGGATACAAAAATATATGGCTAGATTTACGAACCAGGCACAGCTTCGCTATGGAAATGAGATTACAAACTCCAATATAGCAGTGGGTGAGATCACGGAGGTATTGTCTGCAACCAAGACAGCAGTGCGGGATACCTACGGGCAGAATGAAAATGTGACGTATGTGATCAGCATTGTGAACTCAGGCACTACAGCATTTAACGGAATTACAGTAACGGATAATCTGGGAGAGTATTTGTTTAATACCAGAGAACTGACACCTCTGACGTATATTCCGGGGACCGTAAAATACTATGCAAACGGAATTTTACAGGCAACACCGGCTGTAACGGCAGGCCCTCCTCTGACAATCACGGGAATTACCGTGCCTGCGGGAGGTAATGTGACACTTACCTATGAGGCTGAGGTGAACTCTTATGCGCCGCTGGCAGCAGAGGCTTCCATTACGAATACGGCGACGATTGCCGGGGCAGGGGTCACTCCTGTTACTGTGAACGAGACAGTAAATGCGGTAAGCGGACCGCTTCTTACGATCACAAAGTCCGTCAGTCCCGTACCCGTGACAGAGAATGGAACATTGACGTATACGTTCCTGATACAGAATCTGGGGAATACGGCAGCGGATGCAGCTACCGGTGTCGTGATCACAGATACCTTTAATCCCGTATTGGAGAATCTGACTGTGAATTTTAATGGAACTGCATGGGCAGAGGGAACAAACTATACGTATGATACGACTACCGGATTATTTACCGGAACTGCAGGAGGTATTACGGTACCCGCAGCGACTTACACCCAGGATCCCGTTACAGGAGCGTGGGGGATCAACCCCGGCGTCAGCACGCTGGTGATCTCCGGAACCGTATAAGGGCAGGCGCCGTATAAATCTAAAATAAAAAGTCACTGGAAGTACATAAATGTCCTCCCAGTGACTTTTTATTTTATCCTTGCATGGCTTGTAGCTTAGCCAAAGTATCTCTTTAACAGACCCTCAAATGCCTTGCCATGTCGAGCCTCATCACGAGCCATCTCATGAACGGTGTCATGGATAGCATCCAGGTTCAGAGCCTTGGCTCTCTTAGCCAGATCAAACTTACCTGCGGTAGCACCGTTCTCGGCATCTACTCTCATCTCCAGATTCTTCTTGGTGGAATCGGTTACGACTTCACCTAACAGCTCAGCGAATTTTGCAGCGTGCTCAGCTTCTTCGTAAGCAGCCTTCTCCCAGTACAGACCGATCTCGGGATAACCTTCTCTGTGAGCTACTCTTGCCATTGCCAGATACATACCAACCTCAGAGCATTCGCCCTGGAAGTTCGCACGCAGATCAGCAATGATATCCTCGGGAGCACCCTTTGCTACACCTACTACATGCTCAGCAGCCCAGGTCTTGCCTTCCTCCTGCTTGGTGAACTTGGAAGCGGGAGCGTGACAGATGGGGCACTCTGCGGGAGCCGCATCACCTTCATAAACATAACCACATACCTGACATACATACTTTGCCATAATTTTTTCTCCTTTTCTCTAATGAAATGTTTTGTTTTCAGTTTTCTCTTTTTGCGTGTGCTTTATAAGCACAAATATATTATGGAACGAAGCCAGTTTTCATTCAGAAAACTAGGACTCCGTAGCAACCCTGGTGCAGGCGGGACAAGAGCCGTAGAAATAAGTGACATGTCCCCGGATCCGACCGTCAAATCTCTCTCCGGCGGCCTCCATGATGGAATCAATACTATCCATGTCCAGATCAATAACGCTTCCGCATTCCGTACACACGAAATGATAATGTTCGGAAGTATCGGCATCAAAATGGTCAACACCGTCACCGACCCGGAGTCGTAAGATTTCTCCCATGTCTGACAAAAGTGTCAAATTACGGTAGACGGTACCGAGACTTAAGTTTGGATCCTGCTGCTTCAGATTAGAATAGATCACATCAGCGGTAGGGTGATCCTTGCGTCCCATGAGAAAGGATTTGATCATTTCCCGTTGTCTGCTTCGTTTCAGTGCCATGATAAGCCCCTTTCTCAATAATAGTAATGATTACTGTTTCTTACAAGCTTATTATACATGATGCGAGAATAATGTCAACAGAAAAATGAAAAAATTTTGTTTATATTTTTTTAATGATATTCCTGCTTCCTTTATACACAGAAGGTAGGAATCATGCTATAATGAGCGAAAGCAAAGTATAAAACATAAATTAACATGCGCAGACTTTTGTTACAACGTGTACAGAAGTACACGGCACTAAAGTCACGGAAAGTTTGCAGTTTGCTGAAAGGCAAGAGTAATATGAAATTTAAAACCAGACTTCGTGTAACATTTATAAGTATTATATTACTTCCGCTGTTGTTGACGATCATGGCTTTTGTAATGATTGCCATTTACCTGATGAATTACTCTCAGGGTCTCAGCCTGACGGATATTGATTATTCCATGATGTCGGAGAATTTCAGGGAATTCACCAACACCACGGATCAGGCGTATTATGTGCTGCTGGACCAGGTGAAGGAAGACAGCAGCAGGCTGGAAGATAAAGAATATCTGGATCATATCAATGAGGAGGTATCGCGGAAGTCTACTTACATTATTGTAAGAAAAGGTGATAAGCTGTATTATGCCGGCAATGAAGAAGCCGCACAGCAGATTTTTGAAAAACTGCCTGCCTATGGTGACGAGAATCTGTCGGATGACAGCGGATATTTCTACAATGAACTGGAGAAGTATGTAAAACAGATTGATTTCACCTTCCGGGATGGAACACCGGGCAGCGTATTTATCGTCACGAAGGTCAATTCGCTGATCTCGAGACATCTGCTGATCGATATGTTCGTGGCGATCATTGTGATCCTGATCTTCACCAGCCTGATGCTGACCCAGTGGATCCACAAGGGCGTATTTGAACCTATCAATGAGCTGAATGTGGCAATGCGCAAGATCAAGGAAGGCAACTTTGATTATGTTCTGGAGACGGATGCCAAGGGGGAGATCGGTGATCTCTACCGCAATTACGAGGATATGCGTCTGCGGCTGAAGGAATCCACAGAAGAGAACATTCAGCATGAGAAGCAGAACAAAGAGCTGGTCAGCAATATTTCCCATGATCTGAAGACCCCTATCACAGCCATTAAGGGTTATGTGGAAGGAATCATGGACGGCGTGGCAGACACGCCGGAGAAGATGGACAAATACATCAAGACCATCTACAATAAAGCCATTGATATGGATCGTCTGATCAACGAGCTGACCACTTATTCCGGAATTGATAATAACCGGATCCCGTACAATTTCCACCGGATCAACGTGGCGGATTATTTCGGTGACTGTGTGGAAGAAGTCGGACTGGATCTGGAGCAGCGGGGTATCAAGCTGAACTATTCGAATCTGGTATCTCCTGACACAGTTGTCATCGCGGATCCGGAGCAGATGAAGAAGGTCATCAATAATATTATCAGTAACAGCGTAAAATATATGGACAAGCCTGACGGGCATATTGATATCCGTATTCTTGACGAAGTGGATTCCATCCGGGTAGAGATCGAGGACAACGGCAAGGGAATCGCACAGAAGGATCTGCAGAAGATCTTCGAGAGGTTCTACCGCACGGATGCTTCGCGCAATTCCGCCCAGGGCGGCAGTGGCATCGGATTATCCATTGTTAAAAAAATTGTTGAGGATCATGGCGGTTATGTATGGGCGACAGCCAAAGAAGGGGAAGGAACCTGTATGCATTTTGTATTGAGAAAATATATTGAGCTGCAGCCGGGTGGAACCAAGTAATGAATAAGGGAATGAAACAGAAATGGCATGATAATCGATAATACAAGGACATTCTGTAAATGGAGGATAAATAATGAGTAAGATTTTAATTATTGAAGATGAAGTGGCAATTGCAGATCTTGAGAAGGATTATCTGGAGCTCAGTGATTTCAAGGTCGATATCTGCAATACCGGCGATGAGGGACTGAAGACCGCACTGGCAGGCGATTATGATCTGATCATTCTGGACCTGATGCTGCCCGGCATGGACGGCTTCGAAGTATGTAAGAAGATCCGCGAGGAGAAAAATATTCCCATTCTCATGGTATCTGCGAAGAAGGACGACATTGATAAGATCCGCGGCTTAGGGCTGGGTGCGGATGACTATATGACCAAACCTTTCAGCCCCAGTGAACTGGTAGCCCGTGTGAAGGCGCACATGGCCCGTTATGAGAGACTGGTGGGAACTAACCAGAAGCAGCAGAATGATATCGTGGAGATCCGTGGTATCCGTATTGATAAGACTGCAAGACGTGTCTATGTGGACGGTGTGGAGAAGACGTTTACGACCAAGGAATTCGATCTGCTGACGTTCCTGGCGGAGCATCCGAACCATGTATTTACCAAGGAAGAATTGTTCCGGGAGATCTGGGATATGGATTCCATCGGTGATATCGCTACGGTTACCGTGCATATCAAGAAGATCCGTGAGAAAATTGAAAAAGATACTGCAAAGCCTCAATATATCGAGACCATCTGGGGTGTTGGATATCGTTTTAAGGTATAAGGGAAGAAAAATAAGATCAGAAGAAAACTCCTATGATGGATACAGCAACAAACTGTCTCCAATAGGAGTTTTTTATTTAAAAGTGTGTTATAATCATAGCATTGCGGATTGCACCCGTGAAATTTGATTAGCGATTCCACTGATGAGATAAAGCATCGGCGGAATGGAGTGTGTTATGAACAGTAAAAAAATAATACAGTTGTCTACGACACAGAAGATCATGCTTAGCTTTCTGTGTGCCATATTAGTGGGTAGCTTCCTGCTGGCATTACCCATCAGTTCAGCTACCGGAGAAGCGGTTCCTTATATAGATGCTTTATTTACGGCTACCACATCCATATGTGTGACCGGTCTGGTGACGGTTCCCACATATTCCACCTGGAGCGTCTGGGGACAGATCGTGATCCTGTTTCTGATCCAGTTGGGAGGTCTGGGAGTCATTACGGTCATGTACGGTGTGATGATGGGACTGCACAGACGACTGGGACTGGGTAACCGATGGATGCTGCAGGATGTATTTAATCTGAATAATATCTCCGGAATCGTGAAATTCCTCCGCAAGGTTCTCATAGGTACTCTGGTGGTGGAGGGATGCGGAGCTCTTTTGTACATGACAGTATTTGTGCCGGGATACGGACTCAGAGGCATATGGATTTCGATTTTTAATGCCGTATCTGCCTTCTGCAACGCCGGAATGGATATTATGGCGGAAGACAGTCTGTGCGGCTATGTATTTCAGCCCATGGTCAATCTGGTCACGATGCTGTTGATCATATTGGGAGGTTTGGGCTATATCGTCTGGTGGGATGTACTGCGGGTTCTGAAGAATATCCGGAGCCAGAAGCTGAAATGTTTTCGACTGCTGACACTGCACAGTAAAATAGCACTCACGGTGACAGGAATACTTATTGTAGTGGGAGCGGCGGCATTTTATATTTTTGAATACAATAATCCTCTGACGATGCAGGATTACACGGTGCCGCAACGGATCTGGGCATCCCTGTTCCAGGCAGTAACTACGCGAACCGCAGGTTTTGCCACAATTCCACAAGAGGATCTGACCAATACCTCTGCGATCATTTCGGTGCTTTTGATGCTGATCGGCGGCTCTCCGGTGGGAACCGCAGGAGGAATGAAGACAGTTACGATCGCAGTGCTGCTGGTATCTATGTTTGCCACTATAGGTAATAAGGAGGATGCGGAGCTTTTTGGGAGAAATATTCCGAAGCAGGCGGTGAATAAATCGGTAGCGGTTGTAGGTATGTTTTTTATCATTGCGTCGTTGTCCACAATTCTTTTATCTGCAGTGACAGATGCGGATGTGATAGATATTGTGTATGAAACAGTGAGTGCCACAGCTACTGTGGGATTAAGCAGGAACCTGACTTCCATGCTGAATCTTTGGGGAAAACTGATTATTATCGTGACCATGTATCTGGGAAGAGTCGGTCCCATATCTCTGGTAGTGGCATTCAGCACGCAGAAAAAGAACAAAAATATTGTGAAGAACCCGACAGAAGAGATCAGCGTCGGATAAAGCAGATAGAAGAAACAGGAAGGAAGAGACTATGGGAATCAATCAGACCTATGCAGTATTTGGACTTGGAAGATATGGAAGAAGTGTGGCGAAGGAGTTGGCAGAGAACGGCGCAGAGGTGGTAGCGGTGGACAACAGAGAGGCAGTTGTCAATGCGGCAATTTCAGAGATTCCATACTGTAAATGTGCGGATGTTACAGATTCGGAAGCGTTGAGACAGATCGGTATTGCGAATATTGATGTGGTCATTGTGACCATGGCGAATCATCTGGAAGCCAGTGTTATGGCAACCATGCTGTGTAAAGAACTGGGCGTAAAGACCGTTATCACCAAATGCGCCACTGAGATAAACTGCAAGATCCTTACGAAAGTAGGAGCAGACCGTGTAGTATTCCCCGAGAGTGAGTCAGGGATCCATCTGGCCAAAAATCTGTTAAGCTCCGGTTTCATGGACATTATCGAATTGTCCCAGGATGTGTCTATGGTGGAAATGGAAGTCAAACAGCAGTGGATCGGGAAGAACCTGATCGAGCTGAATCTGCGGAAAAAATATTCCATTAACGTGGTGGCGATCATCGAAGGAAAAAATGTAAATACCAATATCGATCCGGAAGTACCTCTGACACAGGATATGCGGCTGATCGTTATTGCCAACCGGGCAAAATTGAATAAACTGAAATAGAATAGCTTCGAGCTATAAAAAAGTGAAACATCTGACGGTGCACTTGAGCACAAGACAGAATGTTTCACTCTTTTTTTATACGGTGGCAGCCGTCTGAAAAGTTGTAAACGGGTGATCAGTTATCAGCCCGGAAAGTCTTCTCATTAAAGGCACTCTGCTGCTTGGCAACGATAGTGGTACATACGGCATCACCGGTGATATTGACAGCGGTACGCAGCATATCCAGGATACGGTCGATACCCATGATCAGTGCAATGCCTTCGGTAGGCAGTCCCACGGAGGTCAGTACCATGGACAGGGTGACCAGACCGACACTGGGGACACCGGCAGTACCGATGGAAGCGATCGTCGCGGTGGCAATGACAGTAGCAATGGCAGCCGGGGTCAGAGGAATACCATAAGCCTGTGCTATGAAAACAACTGCTACGCCCTGCATGATGGAAGTACCGTCCATGTTAATGGTGGCACCCAGAGGAATCGTAAAGGACGAAATCTGTTTGGAGACACCGATTTTTTTATACAGAGTGTCGATAGACAGAGGGATCGTCGCATTACTGGTGGAAGTGGAGAAGGCAAAGGTCATAACCGGGAAGAACTTTTTAATGAACTTAAAAGGATTCAAGCGGGTGAACACAAACAGCATGACCTGATATACCACGAAACACTGTACTGCCAGCGCCAGAATGACACTTCCCATATATTTCAGCATAGGCACAAAAGCGTCGAAGCCGATGCCTGCGAAGGTCTTCGCAATCAGGCAGAAGACACCGACAGGGGCAGCTTTCATGACTGCAATCGTCATTTCCATCATAATGTCATTGAACTGACTGAAAAAGTTCGCCACAGTGGAGACCCGGTTGCCCATGGCAGCCAGAAGAATGCCAACAAATAAAGCAAAGAAGATGATCGGCAGCATATCTCCGGTGGACAGAGAGGTAAAAATATTTTTCGGAATAATATTCAGCAACGTCTCCGCAAAGTCTACCTGGGTGGTCGCAACTTCGGTGGCATCCTCCGGCAACGCAATATTTAAACCGACGCCGGGATTGATCAGACTGGCAATGCCCAGTGCCACGCAGATCGCCAAAGCAGTGGTGCACAGGTAGAACAGGATCGTTTTCACACCCACAGTTCCCAATGTTTTCGTATCACCGATGGCCATGGCGCCGCAGACCAGGGAGCAGAATACCAGAGGGACCACCAGCATTTGCATCAGGCGGATAAAACCATTTCCCAGTACATAAAGAATACCGTTGATCAGAATCGTATCTCTAAAGTACCCTCCCGGCATATAATAATGGATCAGCACACCACATACCGCACCGGTTAACAGGGCGATAAAGATTTTGGTGGACAGACCGAGTTTTTTCTTTTCTTTTTCGTGTTTTTCCACTATTCCAGTCCTCCGGTTTCTTTCATGTAGCAAGCAAGTGTCTCTCTCCAGCCACTGGGTTCTTCGATGCCGGTGAGACGCAGCATCATATTATCCAGTACGGAATATTTCTCCGGGGTGCCGTCTTTTACTGTAACGGTAAGCCGGTCCTCTTTTCCGGCAAGACGCAGGATCTCTTTCGCAAATTCCAGGCGTGTGCAGGAACCGCCGCTGCATACGGCGTGATAGATACCGTAATGGTCGTTGTCGATGAAGAATTTTACCACCCGGGCAAGCTCTGCGGCGGAGGTAGGTACCGCACGGTCGTTATTTAGCAGTTCCATAGTGGATACCTGGGAGTCCGCGGCAGCTTCCAGTACTTCATTCAAAAAGTCTTTGCCGATGCCATAGATCCAGGAACTGCGGATAATGACATAGCGGGTCATCAGCTGGATGACGAATTTCTCTCCGGCATATTTGGATTTCGCAAACAGTCCCACGGGATTTACATCATCGAACTCATTATAGGGTGTGTCGGATGCGCTGGAAAATACATCATCCGTAGAGATCTGGATGAGTTTTGCCTGAATGCTCTCCGCAGACTGCGCCAGATTCCTCGCACCTACGGCGTTTACCTTGTAAGCCATATCTGTCTCCGACTGCGCTGCACCGGCGAAAGGATGATATCCTGCACAGTTGATGACGACATCGGGACGATTCCGGTGCATGAACAGGGAAACTGCATGTTCATCCGTGATATCCAGCTCGTCCTTATCGGTCTCGTATAATTCATATTCCATCATGTCTAACAACCTGATCAACGCCTGCCCCATGTGACCGAGGGAACCGACGATCCATATTTTTTTCATTGTGATATAACCTCCTGCAATTTGTGTGTAACTGAGAACAGTATAACAAGTATATCATAGGAAAGATTCCCGGGAAAAGAGAAAATTAAAAAGTCAGAGAAACGCAATAAAAATTGATATTAACAGGGAGAAAAGGATTTGCTATACTAACCACAGAGAGCAGAATCCGAAGGAAAAGCTCGGGATATATTTAACAGGCAGAATCTGGAAAGGCAGGGAGTTTATATGGCAGAATTACGTCTGGGTGCATTGGAAGCCGGCGGTACAAAAATGGTCTGCGCTATTGGGGATGAGAATGGTGAAATTTATGAGCAGATATCGATTCCTACAACTATGCCTAAGGAGACGATTCCTAAAATGATCGCTTATTTTAGGGACAAGGGGATTGATGCATTGGGAATTGCCTGTTTCGGGCCCATTGAGCTGGACAGAGATTCCGAAAAATACGGTTATATCACAACCACGCCAAAGCTGGCCTGGAGGGACTGCGATATCGTTGGGCAGATGCAGGAGGCACTACATTGCCCCGTGGGATTCGATACAGATGTGAATGGTTCTGTCCTCGGCGAAGTGACCTTCGGACAGGCACAAGGGAAAAAGTGCGTCATGTATCTGACCATCGGCACCGGTGTCGGCGGTGGTATCTATAGTAATGGCAAACTGCATCACGGAATGCTCCATCCGGAGACCGGACATGTGTTGATCACGAAGCGGACCGCAGATACTTATGCCGGAAGATGTCCTTATCATAAGAATTGTCTGGAAGGTCTGGCGGCAGGTCCTGCCATTGAAGAACGCTGGGGCAGGAAAGCAGTGGATCTGGCAGATTGCCCGGAAGTATGGGAGTTGGAGGCAGATTACATTGCGCAGGCCCTGACCTGCTATGTCATGACGGTATCTCCGGAAATGATCATTTTAGGCGGCGGTGTCATGCACCAGGAGCAGTTGTTCCCGCTGATCCGCAAGAAGCTTAAGGAATACATCAATGGCTATATCGCAACGGATGAACTTGCAGACATGGAGCATTATGTGGTGCCGGCATCTCTTCATGATGATCAGGGCATCATGGGATGCCTGGAGCTGGCAAGAAGAGCTCTTGAAAACGATCACTGATAGGGTAGCTGCTTACGATATTGTAACGGAGACATCTGATATGTCCTGTGAAAGCAGCGGATAAAATGACTTACATTGGGGAAGCCGGACTGCAGGGCAACCTCTGTAACCGGCAGAGAGGTGCTCTCTAACAGATGGCAGGCATGGGTCAGCCTCAGATGCATCAGGTATTGCGTCAGAGTCAGATGAAAGTGCTGCTTAAAATAGCGGGACAAATATTTCTCGGATAAATGAAATTGCTCTGCCAGGGTTTCCAACCGAAGGGGGTCCGTGTAGTTATACTGCAGATAAGTCAGTATTTCACGCTGCATCGGATCGTTCCTTTTGGAGCCCATCGGGTTAATGGTTCCGCAGGAAGCAATTTTTTGGATAAGTGACAACAATAAAATACGTAATCGGAAATACCCACTCAATGTATTTGGAAGCTGTCTGACAGACAGGATCTCACGGATGAGAGAAATGATGTCAGGACAGCTTTTTTCGTGGGAAAGATTATGATGCAAAAGCAATTCATGGTTACGCAGGGGAAGGAGAAACTCCGTTTCCAACAGATCGTCCGTCTGAAAGGAAATAAATTCCAGTGGAAACAACAGGGTATGATAGTCTACGCCCGGAATTGCGGAACCCATAAAATGAAGCTCACCGGGATTCACAAAGAATACGGAGCCGCCGGCCGCTTCGTATTCTTCCCCTTCAATGATGACATTAAGAGAGCCGGAGCGGACATATATGATCTCGACCTCCGGATGCCAGTGGACAGGAATCTGAAAAAAAGCAGGCATATCATGCAGGTGATAACAGCTAAAAGGAAATTCTTTTGTTCCGTGAATGCGTTCTTCTCTTAATTCAGGGTACATAGGCAGGCCTTTCTGTGAAGTGGATCAGAGGATATTATGGTCAGATTACTATAAAAGTAGAAATAAGTCAATTTTCTGTGGTAAAAATGCAAGCTTTAGGAAAGATAAAGTAGTAATATGTAAAAATTAAAGATACTATTCAGAATAGTATTCTGAATGGTTACAAAATGAAAATGCAAATTTATAGGAACCGCAGAAAGGATATAAAACATACGATGGAAGGACAGAATAAGTCATTATTTCAATTATTTGTACCACTGTGTCTGGAGACAATCTTTTACATGTTGTCCGGAATGGTGGATACTTTAATGCTTTCTTCTGTGGGAGATCAGGCAGTCGGAGCAGTCGGAACAGCGAATACTTATATTGGTGTATTTATTATTATGTATTCGGTAGTTTCTATGGGAATGCTGGCTGTGATGACACAGAATATCGGTGCGGGCAGACCGGGGATCGCCTGTCAGGCAAAGACTCTGGGATTATGGTTTAATGGGATCCTGGGTGTTATGATGTCTGTTTTTTTGTTTTTCTGTTCCGATGGGATTCTGTATGTGGTAGGTATTGCGCCGGCATTGAAGGAGCCTGCCGTACAATATCTGCGGATCGTAGGAGGCGGAAGCATACTGAACGCAATGATTCCCATACTGGCAGGATATCTGCGTGCATTTGGATATACGAAACAGCCTCTGATCGCAACTGTGACAGGTAATATTTTGAACTTTATATTAAATGCCGTGTTTCTGTTTCGATTCCACCTCGGCGTGCAGGGGGTTGCATCCGCAACAGTGATCTCCAAAGTAGTGAATCTGATATTGATCGTGATCTTTGTACGGCGGCTGATCCCTGCAAAAAAATATTCGGAGAGGGTAAATTCCGGAGAGATTTTGCGGAAGATCATCCGGATCGGATTACCTTCCGCTTTGGAGAATATTATTTATAATGTAGCGATGACACTGGTGATTCGTTTTCTGAACCAGATGGATACAGAAGGAATCAATGTGGCTGCCCGCTCCTATACGGCACAGATCACGAATTTATCCTTCTGTGTGGGAAGTGCACTTGCCCAGGCGAATGCCATTATGACCGGATGGTACATGGGTGCGGGAAAATATGAAATATGTGATAAGCAGACGAAAAAATCTGCGGCGATCGGAGCGGTACTGGCGATGGGAACAGAATTTCTGTTTGCAGTCAGTGCCCCGGTCCTGATCTCTTTTTTCACGCAGGATAAGAGTATGGTAGAACTAGTGCAGAAGCTGATGTTTATTGATATTGCCCTGGAAGCCGGACGAGTCACAAATCTGGTATACGGGAATGCTCTGAAAACCAGTGGAGATGCTGTATTTCCGGTGATCCTCGGAGCTGTTTTCATGTTTTTGTGTGCAGCGGGAGGAACGTATCTGTTGGGGATACAGCTGCATCTGGCAGTAGTGGGTGCTTATATCGGTCTGACAGCAGATGAATGCTGCCGTGCAGTCGGCATGCTGCTGCGCTGGCGGAGCGGAGCATGGAAGAAAAAAGGATTGATCGAAGATTGATGGAAGTGATCCGGGAGTACTATAAGACGGTATACCGGCTGGCTTTTGCCCAGATGGGCATTCTCTTGCTTTTCGTAGCTTATCATAGCATAGCGCATTTTTTATAATTAAAATATTGACAATATGAAAAAATGTGTTATAGTTCTAAATGCAAATGCAACTCATTTGCATTTAGAACAAATATATGATTAAGTATTCATTTGATAAAGAAAGTATGGAAAGGTAAGAGTTATGTCGGAAGTTATTTTAGATACTTTAATAGATAGTATAAAGCTGGTGCCATTTTTGTTCCTGACCTATCTGGCTATGGAATATCTGGAGCATAAGGCCGGCGAGAAGACCACGCATATGGTGCGTAAGGCAGGTAAAATGGGACCGTTGATCGGTGGTGTGGCAGGTGTGTTGCCTCAGTGTGGATTCTCAGCAGCGGCATCCAACTTATATGCAGGCAGGGTGATCACCCTGGGAACACTGATAGCCATTTATCTGTCCACTTCTGATGAGATGCTGCCGATCCTGATTTCGGAGAAAATGGATATCCGCTTTGTTCTGGGCGTGCTGGGAGCGAAAGCGGCCATTGGTGCGGTAGCCGGATTTGTGATCGATCTGTTGGTCCGGGAGAGGAAGATGCATCCTCATGACCATGTTCACGGGCATGAGGAAAATGATCATGAAGAGGAAGAGCACATTCATGAAATCTGTGAGCATGAGAACTGCCATTGTGAAGAGGATGGCATTTTTCTGTCTGCGGTAAAACATACGCTTCAGATTACCTTTTTCATTATAGTCATTGGATTTGTTCTGAACACAGCACTGCATTTTGTGGGAGAAGATGTTCTGGCCGGCCTGATCCTGAATCGTCCCGTACTGGGACCTGTGCTGGCAGGAGTGGTGGGACTGATTCCCAACTGTGCAGCATCTGTGACCATAACGCAATTGTATATCAGTGGTGTGATCAGCCTTGGAGCCATGATGTCCGGATTGCTGGTGGGCGCGGGAGTAGGACTGCTGGTGTTGTTCCGCGTGAATCCGGATAAAAAGGAAAATCTGAAAATCGTGGGAATTTTATATGTGATTGGCGTTTTAGCAGGAATTGTGATAAACTGGCTGTAGGCACAAGCAGTGCCAAAATTGAGAGCTGACTCTTTGACTGCTTGCAGGCATAAGAGGCAGATCCAATTTTGATAGGGCGACGCCCGTCCAGTGAGGGAACGCAGGGCGTTACCGAGCTGAGCAGCACTGCGGATGCCCCGGATCGCGATATAAAAGGACAGATATCTATGGAAGAACATAAATGTGAACACAATGATATTTCCTACCCTAAGGGATTGAAATGGACCAAACAGAGAAAATGCGTGTATCAGGTGCTGGAGGAAGCGACCGAACCCCTCAGCGCCGTGCAGATTTACAATCGTATTGAGAAAGAACACGAAGGCAGCGATTATGCTGTATCCACAATCTACCGGATCCTGGCAACATTTGAAGAACATGGAATGGTAGAGAAGACAACGTTCATGGGAGACGGTACCGTAGTATACGAACTGAACCGCGGGGAACATACCCATTATGCGGTCTGCCTGGAATGTCATAAGCGGATTCCGCTGCCCAGCTGCCCCTTTGCACATGTGCATTTAGAGCAGGATACCGGAGATTTCACTGTCACCGGACACAAATTAGAGCTTTATGGCTATTGCAAAAAGTGTCAGGAAGCCCGCAAAAATCACTAATTTCACCTATTATATAAAAAAATCGAAAAAAATATTTAATTTTTTTTGAAAAAGTACTTGCATTATTTAAAATCATGTGATAACATATGTCTTGTCGTTGCGGGAGACACAACAACGACAAAGAAAATGCACCGCTAGCTCAGTTGGTAGAGCACCTGACTCTTAATCAGGGTGTCCAGGGTTCGAGCCCCTGGCGGTGCACTCGAGAGAACTGTTTTTGGAGACTTAGGAGCTCCGGGGACGGTTCTTTTTTTGTCCCCGGAAACTCACTAGACACCCTGACCTCTTGTTAATGGTGTCTAGTAGCCACGCTGGAAAAATATCGGATCCAGCTGATACACCGGAGCACCGAGCAGCTTCATTTGTGCAGCCATGGCGACATAGGTTTTCGTTGCAGCATAATCATAATGCCCCAGGAACACACGCAGGAATTCCAGATTACCGCCGCCGATCAGGTAGGAGATCGCAAATGTGTGACGGAGCAGATGCGCATGAAGCCGATCTATACCGGTGCTGATCTTCAGATCCTGAAAGATCATCTTCACCGTGTTAGATGTAAGCGGACGTTCCGGATCGCGGAGCTGACGGAGCATATATCCGGAAGTAATACCGGTGCGCTGGTCATATTCCTGTAATGCGCTGATCAGAAAGTCCGGGATCAACACAAATCGGCTTTTATTTTCCTTAGAATTGACGATGTGCAGGATGTTCCGCTCCGGATCCAGATGATGTACCTGCAGGTGACACACTTCCTGACGACGCAGGCCGCAGTCAAGCAACAGATGAAAGATACAATAATTGCGTAATCCCTGCAGCGTGTTCCAGTCAAAGAGATCATCGATTTTCCTAACATCCTCCACGAAGAGCGGCAGCTCCGCCACAGCATCATCCTTCGGCAGCTTCACACCCCTTAAATAATCCGGACTAAAGTTATTCTCATACGTCCAATGCAGAAACGCCTTTACAGATCTGCAATAGCTCCGGACAGAAGAGTTCTTGATCTTCCTGGTGCGCAGCTCCAGGATAAAATCCATGTAGACAGATCCGATAAGTGAATCAAAGCTGCTCACGGCAGGATCTACCCGGTAATGACTTTCCAGGAACCGGAAAAACAGATCCAGATCATCCGTATACTTAAGTATAGTATCCGCGCTGCAGTAAGTACTCCGGTTGTTTATGTATACGTCACGGAGCTGTTGGATGGTCAAGCGATTTTCCCCCTTGCAAATCTAAGTTGTTTATACTATCATAATCGTAAAGAGTGCCGTCATTTTCATCCAACAAGCGAAAACGGTGCTTTTCAGAAGATACGAAGACTTCGGCAAGTTCATCCTCATTAAACTGCCGAAGTTTTTTCTGTTTATATCTCTGCGCTTCCATGATGTCATTATCATTCATTTTCAGCAGCGCCTCGAAGCAATCCTGCAGAGGACTATCTTCATTAAGTCCCCGGGTATAGATGCCGAGGGTCACCGCTGACCCTATCACACGCTTTTTCATGGACTCCACGGAGAGCTTCCGGTTGTAGTTCCTTACCAGCTTCACCTCATCCGGTGTCATTTTCATATCTAAACAGCGCGTAGATCTAAGCGCCTTCCAAAATCCACAGTATGGTCTCCGGTACTTCTTAGGATCTCCGACCTTCTCCACCATCTTAAATACTCTTTCCGTGAGGTAATCAATGATTAGCTTCCGGTTGTCCAGGTAATCGTAGATCCTTTTACATTCTCCCTTATTGCGATGATCCTTGAATGGAATCAGGTCATAGCTCTTGGAATGCCGGCGCATGGTCTGATACTCCACATTCACCACATAGTTGAGTTTTGGCGTGAGCTTGTCCGCCAGCCGGATCAGAGCATCCTCTTCAATGGTCAGCGTACCGTCTAGGATCTGCCGGACATAATTTGTATAATACGGATCCTGTCCGTGCTCCAGGAAGAACTCCAATCTTGCAGTATACCGGTAAAACCAGTTCTTTTTCTGATAGCAGCGCTCATAGACCCATTTGTCATACTTAGAGATCAACCCGTTCATTTCCCAGATCTGAAAGAACCAAGGCTTGTAGTTTTGTTCGATAACTTCCCTGGTCTTCTGGTAGATGCGGACGAATACCTTATCTGACCGCTTACCAAGCGCCACGTAGTCGATCTCATAATCCTCTGATCCGACTTTGTTTGTGACATAGGTTGCATTTTTGAACCTGTCCACACGCATCTTGTAGAAGTTCTCCGGTGAGAAGAAGGTCTCCGGATCTTTCAGATAGTTGGAGTGCCAGCAGTAGTCTACTCTGTTCTCCTGCACATAATCGATCTCCAGACCGAAGTATGCAGCTATGTTCTTGACATATTCATAGCTGTTCTCAAAGGCATCCTTTACACCCATGATCCAGAGCATATAGCTTCGGATCTGAACCACGCACTCACAGGTGACAGACTCCCCACCGTCTGCCGCTTTTGGAACCACCGGAGCCAGAAAGATATCAAAGTACTCCGGATAACTCAAACAGGTCGTATAGAACCGGGAGAAGGTCACCGGCTTCAGATACAGATTCTTGCCGAGTTTCGGCAGATATAACTCCGGCTGGTCTTCGTTTCCGTTCAGATACGAATACTGCAGCTTGAAGAACTTGCGCATTTTCTCGACCTGCGGATCCTTGGATTTCAGCCGGAAGTCGTTCCGGAACTTCACGGAATAGTAAAATGTATCGATGTTATGCAGGAATTTCTTTTGTGCATATCCAAACCACTCATGCTGATCCTCCAGCGGCATGTCACGGAATAGGATGTTATCGTTATTTTGTCTTTTGTCGAGCATTTTTCGACCCCCTAAAACTTAATTTGTCGGACAAAATAGGCATTTTTAGAATTTTCCCCAAAAGCCGTTTCGGGGAAAAAAGTTTTCCACCGTTTTTGTTAGAATACAAGCACGTTTCACCGTGTCGGACAATGGTTTTTGAGACCACGTATTACAGGGCGTGGCGCAGGCCGTCGGCCGGCTTCGCGGGGGCCCCATGATCCCCGCTCGTCCGTCCTAGGCGCTGCGGCTACTTCCTGAACGGTTTTTCGTCTACGAGCTCAAAATGATTGTACGAATCGTACAGCCCGTAGATGTATTTGCTGGTGAAAAAGAAACTGGTCTCGATCGTTTCCTTGATCGGGTACCATTTCTCAATACACACAAATAAGTTTCCGCGGAACAAAAAGCCCACGAATGCCCCCATCAGTCCGGCATTCGCAACCTTACGATGTACGTGTTCATATTCGATCAGTCCCCGGATCTGTCTGTCCAGCATCCGGTCAAACTGCGCCATCAGGATAATATCAAAACCATAGTGCCTGTGCTGCGAAAAGAAGGACAGCCAGGCACGGCGGGATGTTGAAGCATATTCCCTGGAATTGAAAAGGAGCTGTGCTTCATCGATATAGATCCGGACTTCTCCCTCCCGGAGCCTGCGCCCCAGATGCCTGGACAGTCTCCGGGAGAACTTCAACAGCCGGTCAGGATCCAGCCGGTGATTCGGTACATAGAGATAAGTCCCCTTACCTTTTTTCACAGCTTTGGTATTAAAATAAAAGTTACCCAGGACTACGGCATTCTCCCGCCGGAGCCGGATCGCGATCTCTTTCGCTGCATGGACACTTTTCCCGGATCCGGGAGTGCCGGAGTACAGAGATATCATTACAATTCCCCCTTCCTGCTACTGGATCAGTTTGATCCACCGGGCAATCACGGAATAGAGATAGTAAAGCCCAATCGCAACCAACCACGCAGTGCCGATCGTCAACATCTGCGACACAGGGATCACCCAGTTCAGATACCCCAGATAGGGCAGCTGCTCCAGTTCGTCTATTGCACTGGCAAACGGAGAAGTCGGAAACACACTCATCAGCATATCGAGGAACGCATTCAGTAAAGCCTGCATATCTGCCATAATATCACCACCTTATCACTTTGCTGGTGCTCTTCATGAGCATCACTATAAACAGTCCCAATTCACCCAGCCGCCAGATCTTCATGATCGGATCCATCCACGCCAGATCAATCACGATACTGGTGTCCACATCAACAAAGTCCAGCTTCACCGGGATCTCAAACTTAGGCGTCTCCGGCTCTGCTTTCAGTGCCTGGATCAGATGTATGAAGTCAAAAGGGATACAGAAGGGGAAGAGCAGCTTCAGGTCACGCTTGTAGGATTCACCTTCTCCGCCAGTACCGGGATCCGGAGACGGTGAAGGATCCGGATCAGGTTCCGGCTCCGGTGCCGGTTTAGGCAAGGCTGCAGTCAACGCAGCGTTCAAAGTTTTCTTATAAGCTTCTGTATTTTCTGCCGGATCAAGACCAGGCTCCGGAAGAGCTGCCGCTGCAGTAGACAATGCAGCATTGATACTAGGGAGCCGCCCCGGAGCAAACTCATAACCAGTCAATGGCTGCATGACAGTAGGGACGGACTTGGTAAGTTCTGGAAAGTCATAGGCTTCACCGTTTAAAAGCCCATCTAAAGAGCCAGTTAGAAAAAAGGAATGCAATTGTTCTTCCGTTTCAAATACAGGAATATTAGAATAAAATGATAAAGTGCCATCTTTTAAAATAGAATGATCATTCTTGTTCCCTGTATAAGTAGGCTTATCAGCTCGATCTACATATGTTTGAGAATAGGAATACCACAACCACGGCTGAGAGAAAACATTATTAGATGGATTAAATTCAATAAACTTGTAAGCAGGTTCGTTATTTATAAAAATAGCAACAGGCAAAGACCATGACAAATTAAAAGTTCGGGTTTCATCAATATTTTCATTATACTGATTTTTATATAGTCTATGTGAAACAGTGCGTATTACGTAATTACCGCTTTCATCTTTTTCTAAATTACCTTTAAAGCCTGTATAATAAATAGAAGAATCTATTCCTTCTATCTTTCCATTATATAAATCAGCAAAGAACCCAGCCATAGCTGTAACAAGCGTACCAGCAACCAGTACATCCTGAATATATGAAAAAGGATCCTGATATCCAGTATCCGGCACCGGTGTACTATCCGGATCAGAGGACGGAGTAGGAGTCGGATCCGGCTCATTGCCGCCTGTCCCGGAGATTACACGATACTTTGCAAATATTTCAGAAGTCGGCAGTTTCAAAGCATTACTTCCGAGCGTAGATTCAACAGCATCCAAAGCTTCTTTTACAGTCATCTTGGAACCATCTTCCATCGTTATGATGGTATCATAATAAGGCGGTTCAGCCATGCTTTCCACAGATGCAATAAAAGCATCATAAAGAGAGGATCCGGATTCGTAATCATCTAGTCCGTCCTTGATGCCTGAAGATATAGCAACTGTTTCCAGCAGATTATAGATCATCATGGTCAACTCCACGGCAAAATCTTCACTGACTGCGACAGATGCAGCCTTGACCTTTAATGTATTTCCATTCAGCACGCTGCCGATCACAATGACCATGGCGAGCAACAGCGCTGATATTCTTTTCTGCATAGCATTATCCCCCTACGAAAAAGTCTTATCTAACAAAGCATGAAAGCCATCATCCTGAACCGCCGGAGGTTCACAACAGGCATCCATGCAATCAACAGGATCCTTAAAATTTCTCTTGCAGCAGAGAATGACATCCGGATCGTAATAGATGCATCCGTATTCCCTGCAGTGTTTCTCATCAAAATAAGTTACCATTCTATGATCACCTCTCTTCCGCAAAAGCTACATAATTGCCGTTGGAATCATAATAGCCATCATGGTTCTGCACTTCCACAGCATATTTATCAGAATCTGCATCCGAGAGATTATACTCTTCACAGACGTCAAAATGTCCATTTTCATCTATAAATCCACCCACATAGTCATCCTGATACCATGTTCTCATTCCTCCACCTTTACCTTTCTTGTCCTACAAAGTCCCGGAGATCACCAGCGTGCTGCAGCGATTTTGTCCTACAGCACCAAAAAAGGGCGGGAAGCTTCAGCTCCTCACCCTTCCCGGTTGATCACTATTCAGTTTTTACGCTTTGCCCAGAGACTTCAGCCATTTCAAGCCGAATCTGACACCTACAACTGCGCCATAGATCACTGCAGCTGCAGCTACTGCGATCGCCAGAACTTTGAGCAGATCACCCTGCACGCTGGTCACAGCATCGGTCATAACCTTGGAAATGTCAAAAGAACTTGCTGCTCCATCAGAAGCAGCTACTACAAAAGGAACATAAATCATAGGCATATCAACGCCCTCCTTCCATGATTGAGAATACGGTATAAACCACGTACCCTGTTAATATAGCTATGCATTCACAGACGGCGCCAAAGATCATGAACTGTGATGCAATAGACACATAAGTAAATATATCCATCATTTTCTCCCTATAAAGAATCCATGTATGAACAGCATCCCGGCAAGGATACCCAACAGGATGGACAATAACAGCGTTTGCTCCTGGTTCTTTACGATCTGATCCTGCAGATACCCGGACTGTTCCGTCAGGATATCGTTCTGCATTGACAGATATTCCTTCGACTGCGACAGATCGCTGCTGATCTGCTGCAGCAGTTCCGAGTAATCCGGTGCATCTGCGGAGAAGACAACAGTGTAGGGACTGTTGCCTTCCGGAGAATCTACCGCAGCACCTTCACCGGTATTGCTGCCGGTTATCACTTCCGCATTGCCACCGGATACGGTGACAGGAAGGTAGACCGTGTCAGCTTCTGTATTAAGTAAAGGGGAATCCTCCCCGGGGGAGGCGGTCACAACCTCGTCCATTATTTAGCAGCCTTTCCGGACTCCCTGGCTTCCGGAGCTGTCTCCGGCTGGATCATGCCCTGGACATAGAATCCGGGGAGAACCTTCTGTTTGATCTCTACATGAGAGATAAAAGCAACATCACGCAGACGGTTTACAGGCTTACCATCAGAACCGGTCACCATCTCAAAAGTACCTTCATAAAGGCCAGGAGCAACTACGATCTTGTTTCGGAACATGGGATCCAGAGAGCACTTAGCACGCTGAACACCTACTGGCTTAGTAGGATCAAACTCTGCTTCTGAAGCCAAAGCTTCACCATTTTCACCCCAGAAAAGGTAATGAACAGAGCAGCCGGTCACCTTATTTCCAGAATCGTCTTTCATGTCATACTGATTTGCGAATAAGATCATGATTTTTGCTTTACTTGTTAATGCGAAATTAGCCATTTTGATTTTCCTCCATATTTGAAAAAGGGTTATTGTTTATAAGTTGCTGTTTTATATCGTTTTCAACATGATACCGATAGCGGAACCATGCCATCACCTTGTTATAATCGCCGCCGGTCTGCCTGCAGAGGATCTTGACGGTGATCGGTGTATAATTATGACGTTCCCGGAGCCAGTCCAGAAAAGACTGCGTATCCTCATTCCAAAAGGTTCCTGTGAGACACTCCGGAATTGCAGATAAATTTGTTTGTTTCATTCGGGAAATCCTCTCTATGCCAGGTCTATGGCTGTCCGGGTGTCCCTCCGGGGGGCGGGTCTCGCCCCGCTGGCGACAAGGGACTCGTCCCTTGACCCGTTATCACTGCCGTGAGGGCGCAGGGAAACAGCAGCAAGGGCGGCTCCTGTTCCCCTGGCGGGGAAGTGTCGGGGGGAGCGAGTCTGTAAAGCGGCTTTCGCGGCATATCCTCACCGCAAGTGCAGCGGTTCCGGTATTCCACGATCCACTTGACAGACAACCGCCGGGGTTACGTGAAAGGCAGGTTGTTAAGGTCGTCCATAGCGCGGTGCAGGTGATCCAGAGCCCGGGCAATGGTGTAGATCTGCCGGTTCTGTTCATCGATCTTCTTCTGGCTGGCCTTGATCCAGTTTTCGTAATATGCCATGCGTTCCGCCCGGGTTTCTTCCCCGGAGCGATAGTCCTCCAGGATCCGGCAGAGCTTATCCGTCCAGGTCGTGCCCTTCTGCTGATCAACGTAGGCATCCAGATCAGCCGGGAGCCGGATCGACTTCTTGATCAGATCATCCGGCACTGCTGTCACCTCCCGGTTCCTGCTGGACAGATGCATTACTAAGCAGAACATCAATATAATCGAGAGCCTCTTCTGCACTATGCAACAGCGGAGTTTTTAAAGTAACATCATCACTATAAACATTATCCTTACTAGCATGAATATCATAGCCAATGCAAACTTCACCACAGCAGGTGTATCTGGAGCATCTGACATGCAATGACCATGGAAAAACAGACACACGATTATCAGAAATATCAGTTAGTACAACAGAATGCGACATCAAACTTCCTCACTTTCTCCGGATCGGCTCCTCACTGGGTCTACCATCACCGGTCTTTTCTTCTCAACGCGTTTGTGCTACAATTTAGAGTATATATACTTTAGTAGGCTAAAATCTGTCCTACAAACTTAGTATAGTAGAACTTATTCTACTTGTCAACAGAAAAGTAGAATATATTTTACTGCATTTAGGAGAAAAAATGGAGATTGTAGAAAGAATAAAAAACCTCTGTAATACTGAAAATATCACGATAAAGGAACTTGAAAGAATAATACAGATATCAAACGGAAGCATACGGCACTGGAATGAAAAAACACCATCAGTAGAACGTGTCCTACTTGTAGCGGATCACTTTAATGTAAGCCTTGACTGGCTGGTAACCGGAAAAGAGTCCGGAAACCTAACATCGGAAGAGCAGCTTCTGGTTGATCACTATCGCCGGGCAGATGACCGAGGAAGGCGCAACATTATGAAAATAGCGGAGAACGAAAGCGCGGAACTAGAGTCATCAGCTTCGAAGCTTGGGTAAAACACCATAGATAAAAGGGGGATCACTATGAATGATGCAATAGCAATGATGTTTTCAATTTTAATTGTCATGTTTGGGTACCTGGTATTTAAGATCTTGACGGATCAATCCCAACCAACGACCACCAACACCAGGAAACGGAGAAAGAAGAAAGGGACAGGAAAGCCGGTTATCAAAAATAACTGGAATATGCGACCACTGGACACAAAAGATCCGGCAGACAAAGATCTGCGTTATGAGGACTTTGTAGAATCATCCTGGAAAGAAATAGAAAAGTAGTTTGTCCTACAATTTTACCTGCAGGTTGATGCTGCAGCATGATTTTGTCCGACAAATTTCTCTTTACAATTCCGGGAACCCGTGTTATATTGAACTTAGGCAAAATTGAGGAATTCGACATGCATGTCGAACGACAAAAACCCCGGGGTGCATCCCGGGGTCTTTTGTTACTTGGCTGATCGTGCTATTCGTCCTCTCCATCCAGCCATTTGCTTATGTAGTTGGCGGCTACACTTGCCATGACGGAGATAATAAAATTGAGAAATTCATGCATGTCGAACACCCCCTTCCTGCCGGGGTAACACGACAGAGCTATTATATCACACGGTTCTAATCGCGTAAACAGCCAAAAAGGAGCAAAAAACGCAATAAAAAAAGGCTCTGGAAGCCTTTTCTCTTAATCAGGGTGTCCAGGGTTCGAGCCCCTGGCGGTGCACTCGAGAGAATCGTTTTTGGAGACATAGGAGCTCCGGGGACGGTTCTTTTTTTGCATAGATACCCTGATTAAGGAGATTTCACATGACTGCGATATTTGATACCCATGCGCATTATGACGATGACGCATTTAATGAAGACAGAGAACAGCTTCTGGCGGCGCTGCCGGAGCAGGGGATTGCCCGGGTGGTGGATGTAGGTGCGAGCCTTGCTTCCTGCAGGAAAGTACTGGAGCTGATGGAACGATATGATTATATCTACGGAGCCATCGGTGTGCATCCCAGCGAGACCGCGGAACTGGATGAGGAATCTTATTCCTGGCTGAAGGAACAGTGCCGGAAAAAGAAATGCCTGGCGGTGGGAGAGATCGGACTGGATTATTACTGGCCGGAGCCGGATCACGAGACACAGAAGAAGTGGTTCCTGCGGCAGCTGGATCTGGCGCGAGAGATCCGAAAGCCCGTTATCATTCATTCCCGGGATGCGGCGAAGGATACTGTGGATCTCATGACGGAGGCGCGCGCGGAGGAGATCGGCGGTGTAATTCACTGTTATTCCTATACGAAGGAGACGGCGAAGATTTTCCTGGATATGGGATTCTACTTCGGAATCGGCGGCGTGCTGACTTTTAAAAATGCAAAGAAGCTGAAGGAAGCGGTAGAGTACATTCCCATGGATCGCATTGTATTGGAGACGGATTGCCCGTATCTGGCACCGGAACCGAACCGCGGCAAACGCAACAGTTCCCTGAATATTCCCTATGTGATCGCTGCCATGGCACAGATCAAGGAGATCACAGAGGAAGAAGTGCGCAAGGCGGCATGGGACAATTCCCTGAAATTGTATCGCATGGATAAATAACCGGGTAAAAAGCAATGGAAGCAAGCAAAACAAAACTATTTTCAAAAGATGATCTGAAAAAACTGATTATTCCACTCTTATTTGAACAGGCACTGGCAATCACTGTGGGCATGGCGGATACCGTCATGATCTCTTCGGCGGGCGAGGCGGCGGTCTCCGGCGTATCCCTGATCGACATGTTCAATAACCTGATCATCAGTGTGTTGGCGGCACTGGCTACCGGTGGCGCGGTGGTGACTTCCCAGTTCCTCGGAGCCGGGAAAAAAGAGGACGCCTGCAAATCTGCAAAACAGTTGATCGTGTCCTCCGTATGCATTACCATCGGTATTTCGATTTTGGTCATGGTGTTCTGTAATGGCATCATTTCCCTATTTTTCGGTAAAATTGAAGCGGACGTATTTCATAATGCTGTGATCTATATGATGATCTCTGCACTGTCCTTCCCGTTCCTTGCCCTGTACAATTCCTGTGCGGCGCTGTTCCGCTCCATGGGAAATTCCCAGATCACGCTGAAGGTCTCCGTGGTGGAAAATATCATTAACATCGGCGGTAATGCTTTGGGTGTTTATGTGTTGGGACTGGGCGTGGCCGGTGTGGCGATCCCTTCCCTGATCTCCCGTGGTGTGGCGGGTTTTATCCTGTATCACTTATTGAAAAATCCGTCCAACGAAGTGCATCTGTTAAAAGAAAAATTTCGGATTGACTGGCCTGTGATTCATAAGATCTTTTATATCGGTATTCCCAGTGGTATTGAAAACGGGATTTTCCAGCTGGGACGTGTTATCGTGGTGAGCATTATCGCTGGCTTCGGAACCGTGCAGATCGCTGCCAACGGCGTGGCGAACAGCTTAGACAGCATGGGCTGTATCGTGGGACAGGCTATGAATCTGGCAATGATCACGGTGATCGGGCGCTGCGTCGGTGCCGGTGATTCCGGACAGGTACGGCACTATACGAAAAAATTATTGAAGATCACGTATGTTTGTACGTTTGTGGTAAACAGTATCATTCTGCTGTGTCTGCCCTGGATCCTGAAATGCTACGGATTAAGCACGGAGACCACGCAGTTGTCCTACATTCTGGTCATGATCCACAATGGCATGGCAATGTTTTTGTGGCCAGCATCTTTTGTACTGCCGAACATGCTTCGTGCCTGCAATGACGTGCGCTTTACCATGGTGCTGTCCATATTCTCTATGTTCATGTTCCGCATCGGTTTCAGTTATATCATCGGTGTGAACATGGGCTACGGAGCCATTGGTGTCTGGATCGCCATGGTACTGGACTGGATCTTCCGCGTGATCTGCTTCGTGAGTAGATATTTGTCCGGCCACTGGCTGAAAACGGCCGGGTTAAAAGATAACAGATAGTATAGAGCATGATTTTTGTGCCCGAATAGGTTCACGGATGAACTGTTATGAGGTATAATGTGGGAAAAAGAGAGGGAGGTATGTAATATGCAGGTAATATTGGAAAATGAAGCTTTAAAGGTAACGATCAACAGCTTTGGCGCAGAACTTGCAAGTATTCGGGGGAAAGAGACAGATAGTGAGTATCTGTGGAATGCGGATGCGAAATTCTGGAAGAGAAGTGCACCGGTACTGTTCCCCTTTGTGGGCAGTCTGAAAAATAAGGAATATCACTACGAAGGAAAATCCCATCCCATGGGGCAGCATGGTTTTGCCAGAGACATGGAATTTGCCGTGGATGTACAGACCGCGACGGAAGCATGGTTTTCCCTGAGATCTAATGAAGAGACCAAAGCGAAGTATCCGTTCGAGTTCATTTTAAAAGTAGGTTATGAATTGGAAGGAAAAGACCTGAAGGTCATCTGGCAGGTCGAGAATCCGGATACGAAAACACTGTACTTTTCCATCGGCGGACACCCGGCATTTATGTGTCCTGTGGATGGAAAAGGAAAGCAGTCGGAATATTATTTCAAGTTTGATACGGACAAAGATCTGACTTACGGATTGGTGGCAGATGACGGACAAGGACTCATGGGACAGCAAAAGGATGTACTGCCGGTGAAAAACGGCTATGCGCAGATCACAGAGCATCTGTTTGACAGGGATGCTCTGATTGTGGAGAACCACCAGGCTTCCGTAGTGAGCCTGTGTACCCCGGACAAAAAGCCTTACCTTACCGTAAGCTTTGACGCTCCGTTATTCGGGCTGTGGTCTCCCGCAGGCAAGGGAGCACCGTTTATCTGCATCGAGCCCTGGTACGGCAGATGCGACCGGACGACCTTCGACGGCAGCCTGGAACAGCGGGAGTATGGCAATACTCTGCAGGCGGGCGGGGTATTCCGCAGGGAGTACACCATCACCGTAGAATAAATCCAGAAACAGCAGCGATATGTCAGGTATCGCTGCTGTTTTTAAGTGGCTCATCTTATGAATTATTCTTGTTCTTTTAATGGAAATTCGGAATATGCTTCCATCTGTCCCGGAAGTAATGGGCAATCAGTTTCGGACGGCGATCTCTGGTAAAGATGCCTTTCCGGTTGCCGTCTGCGCGCATACAGCTCTGCAGGGTGGCATAATCGGCGAAGTTCCATGCCTGTTCCCCGATAAAAAAGTCTCTTCCGTCGAAGGCCTTGCTGTACATTTTATAAAGTGCTACCTGAAATTCTTCACTCCACATTTCCGGCGCACAGTTATGGAGCCCGGCGAGAGTATCGGCGCCGTATTCGGTCATCATCACGGGTTTTCCGATCTTTTCCCAGAAATCCAGTTCCAGATTCCAGGCGTAGGAAGCAGCTTCCAGGTCACCGGACAGATTGTACCATCCGTAATATCGGTTCAAGCAGACCACATCCATGGTCCGGGTCACGATGTCCTTCTCGTAATTATTCTGACAGCAGACAAAGGTGACGGGACGGTTCTGAGGATCCAGACTGTGGGTAAACTCATAGAGGGAATGCCAGTAATCATAGGCGGATTCCGGGAAATGCTCGGTATCCGGCTCATTTCCCATGGACCACATGACAACGCAGGGATGATTTTTGTCCCGTGCGATCAGATCCCGTAGTACCTGTTCGTGATGCTCTCTTATGGGAAATGTCTTATAAGGATCACAGCTCTCTCCGGCACCGATGCCCACGGCGGGCGTCTCGTCAATAATAACGATACCTTCTCTGTCACAGAGCCGGTAGATCTCCTCCGCGTAAGGGTAATGGCTGGTGCGGAAGGAGTTGGCATGGATCCAGTGTAGAAGATTAATATCCTTTACATCGAGGCAGAGATCCAGTCCTCTTCCGCGGAAAAAGGAATCCTCATGCTTGCTGAAGCCCTTGAAATAAAAAGGCTCCCCGTTGATCAGAAACTGCGTTCCCTTCACCTCTACGGTACGGAAACCGAATTCTTCCGTATAGCAGTCCTCTCCGTAATGAACTTCCGCCTTGTACAGGTAAGGAGTGCCGGGATAAGGCTGCCAGAGATGGACCTGCGGGATCCGAAGCTCTCCCTTTCGGCCGGTGGCTTCTGCTTTGCAGTTGCTTTCTGCGTCTATGATTTTTAAAGTGACAGGAGCGTCACTATCTATCCCATCCGTGAGAATTTCGTAATTTAAGACGCCGGTGTCACCTTCGATAGACGGGACCAGAGTAATGTCTCTGATGTAGGAGGCCGGAGTGCTGTAGATGCGTACCGGACGGTTGATACCTGCAAAATTAAAGAAATCAAAATTCGGCAGATTCTGTTTCTTTCTCCATATTTTTGCGGCTTCCACACTGGGAATGCCGGGATTGTCCGAGCCGAAGAAGGCAATATTACCTTCGTTGCCGATGGGCAGAGTGCTGTGGCTGATCCGGTTGTCCACAGCGACACCGATGGTAAGGTGCCCATCCTCCGGAATCAGATCCGTGATCTCTACTTCAAAGGGGAGAAAACCACCCTTATGTGTCATAATCAGTTTCCCATTGATATAAACTTTTGCAACATGGGTCACGGCATCAAAACGCAGTACCTGACGCTGTCCGTTGCTTCCGCACAAAAGAGCTGGGAGCACCACGGTTCGCTCGTAATAAGCCCAACCGTAATGATTCCGATAAGCCGGATCATCCTTCTGGTCATTATAAGAAGCCGGCACGGCAATCAGGTCCATCTCCTGCGGTCCGCTCCAGAGATCCTCCGGCTCTGTCTCATCTCCTAATTGAAATTGCCATACTCCTCCCAGATCGATCAAGCTGCGGGAACGGTTCATGATTGGATATAACATGGTAGTCCTCCTTTTGCCCTGTGGCCTGTAATTGCGCTTATTATAGGGCAGGACAAAAGGAAAATCCATGTGATTATTTTTAAGAAGTATGTAAATTTTTATGAATCTGGCAAGTCAGTAATTAATGGTGGGTATTCCTGTTTTTTTGCAAGGGCACAAATAGCGCCCCATCGCCTGGATTTAAAGTAGAAGAGCATGGCAATCATGCCGGTAATAAAGCTGGCGGAAACACTGACCATGGCATATTCGCCATAGCCGGCATACATGATGAGATAAGCGGCAGGGATTCGGACAACCCATAATAGCAGAATATTTACGATAGTGGGATAGCGAATCTCTCCGATACCATTGATAAAGCACATAATGCCATTGAACACGGCGTAGGCCCAGGTGAATGGCAGAACAAGATAGGTATATCGCTGTGCAAAAGCCAACACGGCCGGATCACGGCTGAACAACATCAGCAGAGGATGGCAAAAAGCAGTCACAAGTAATCCTCCTGCAAGGGTGACGATGCCGGAACAGAGCGGTATCTGCCATGCCCCACGGCATAAACGACGGTAGTTCCGGGCACCAAGGTTCTGCCCGGCAAACACAGTAGCTGCAGAAGAATAGGAAGTAATGGCAATATTAGCAATGCCGCTGACTTTACCGGCAACAGAGCATCCGGCTACGAAGGTGGACCCAAGCGTGTTATAAAGTGCCTGAAGCAGCACATGACCGACAGAATAAAGTGCGGTATTCAGTCCGAGCGGCAGGCCGATCTTTAACATTTCATGAAGAATAGGAAGGTCAAAACCATGCACAAAAACCGGAAAATTCATGGCAGGATAAGTATGACGGATGTAGAAGATGCTGAATATCCAGGACAGAAACAGTGAGGCAGCAGTTGCGATGGCAACACCGGTGACGCCCATTCCTAAACCGGCAGTCAGTACAAGGTCCAGAACAATATTGGTAACGCAGGAAATGCCAAGAAATAACAGCGAGGAAGTACTGTTTCCCAGACCCCGTAAAATGCCTGCGTTAAAGTTATATCCCATATTGCCGAGAATGCCTAACGTTGTGATACGCAAATACATAATGGCATAGGGCATGGCATCGGCAGGCACCTGCATCAGCCTTAGAAGAAACGGTCCGGCAGCTACGCCTAACAACGTAAGCGGCAGACTGGCAGCGTACAGAAAAAACACTGCGGTTTGTGCAAGCTTACGCAGTCGATCGGCATCGGAGGCACCTGCCGCTTGTGAAATCAGGATGGATATTCCGGAACCAATGCCAAGAAAGATACACAAAAGAATCTCCAGTGGCTGGGAACTTGTGGCCACAGCGGCCAAAGCGGATGCATCACAGAAATTACCGATAACCAAAGTATCAACGGTTCCGTATAACTGTTGTAAGATATTTCCGATGCAGATCGGCAATGCAAACTGTGCTGCGCGGCCTAAAATAGAACCTTGTGTCATATCGATTTTACTCATATTCATTGACAATCACCCGCTTTGTAAAAATGGTAAATATTTAAATTGTAGAATGTAAAAATTCATCAGCTGATACTGGCTTGGTTCAGAGTCTATGCCAAAACTGTGTCCAGGGTTTTATGTTGAGAAAGCTTTCGATGCTGCCGGTTATATTCTCCATTGTAATATAATCATAATGTTGCGGAGTATCGGGATGTAGCTTGAGCCTCTTCCGTGTGCAAATTGGAAATTGTCAGTGCATCATATCTCGAAAGCAGAAGCTTCGCATTCGGCGGCAGTACACAGTCTGACAAAAGTACATTTTTGATTTTATGCCCAGGTGCAGTAAAACCATCAATTTCAATGGGGGCAACGGATTCCACTGTGCCGTGCTCCTGTTTTTGCCCGGTCAGATGCAGCCGTTCAAAGTGGAAATCTTCAAAATAAGGCTGCTCTGGAGCAGGAATGCCGTCATCATTGTATGGAACAGAATGAATGAGCAGGCGGGGGAAGGTGCAGTCGCGTACAGTGACATTGCGCACATATCCGCCACGCTTAGGGGTTCCTTTGATTTCAATGCCATTGGAAGAGGCAGCTATATCGCAATCCCAAATTTGCACATCTGCAACACCGCCGGACATTTCACTGCCAATACAGATACCATGACCGCCGTTGCTGTGGCAGTCAAATACGCAGATATGCTTTGTAGGACGATTAATGGCATTACCTTCGGGATTCTTACCGGATTTGATGGCAACGGAGTCATCTTCGGTTTCAAATTCCGTTGCAAATAACGTGCAGTTTGTGGAAGAATCCGGGTCCCAGCCATCGCCGTTCCAAATACCGCCAGAGCGTAGCGTGCAGTGGTCAGTCACAATGTCATCACAGTAGATCATATGGACATTCCATGCTGCGCCGTTTTGTAAAGTCAGCCCTGTAATACGAATACGGGAGCAGTTGCTTAAATTAATAAGTCGTCCGCGGACACGTCCCGGAATGGTACGGTCATTCTCACAGGTGGCAACCAGTGCAGCATTTTGGGCAAGATATTCCCTGAGATTCTCCCGTTCGATATCGATCATGCGCTCAGCCAGAACATGCCCACCGCCACTAATGGTTCCTTTCCCATAAAGCAGGATGTTTTCGCAATTTGCACCTGCGGTATGATCAAGCTGTCCGGCGTTTAAAAGACTGCGGTAACATTCCTGCTCCGTGCCTTCAAAACGGCTCCAGATACGAGGCAGATAATCTGTGGGGTCAGAACTTCCCTGTAAAACAGCATCTTTCTCCAGATACACGGCCATACAACTATGTAGATCAAGAGCTCCGGTCAGATAGATTCCGGCGGGAAAGTATACTTCGTCATTTGGTCCGCAGTCTGTAAAAGCCTGTTGGAGTGCGGCAGTATTCAGCGTTTTTCCATCACCCACGGCATTGTAGGGTTCTTCCGTTACATAGATGCGGTGCCGTGCAGGTGAGGTACAGATGCGGATACTGCCGATATTGTAGACAGTAACACAATATTCAGTATTGGGTATCAATTCTGTGAATGTATAATGTGTCCGATTTGTGTGAACAGAATGTCCACCATCGAGAGAAACTTCATATACTGTGTCGGCATTGGCATTTTCCGGCTTATTCCAGAACACAGTTGCGGTGTTGGCAGTACAGCGTGCGGATAGTAAAACGGATTCCATAAAAATCCTCCTTTTCTTTTTTACTGCTTTCATTGTAAAAAAAAGCACTGAGAATGTCTATATCAATTATTTTCATTTATGTTAATAATTCCCTATTTACCCTATATCTGCTCTGTGATATATGAGATTCAATATAAATTTATCGAATATCAATAAAATTATATTGACATTCGTATCATAGAGTGATATGTTAAGGCTACCAAGAAGGAAAGAGGTATTCATTATGGAGAAGAGAGAGTTGTCGGAAAAGGAGCTGCGGGAGAAAAAGTTATCTTTGGCGAAGGGGACAAAGTACCTGCTGGATTTCATGTTCTATGCGGGGATACTGGTGACGGTAAGTCTGCCGCTCAGTCTCAAATACATAGGAAAGTATCTGGAGGCAGTGGAGGAGAATTACCTTCCGGCAGTGATCATATTCGCCATTCTGGGCGTGCTGGCGTTATTGTTGATCAATGAACTGCGCAAGATGTTTGGCACGGTGCTTGCGGAGAACTGCTTTGTACCGGAAAATGTGGCGAGCCTTAGGAGAATGGGAGACTTAAGCTTTTTCATCGCGGCCATGAGCGCTGTGAGATGTGTGGTGTACCTGACCATTGCCATGCTGGTGATCATTTTGGTATTTATTATTGCAGGCATGTTCAGCAAAGTGCTGGCGATGGTATTTGAAGAAGCCGTGCGCTACAAGAAAGAAAACGACTTAACAATCTAAAAATTCAGTCACGAAGTGATAGAGCGTGTGATACGCGACTATGTAAATGACGCCGGCTGAACGGAAATTCAAAAGTAGAAAGGCATCTATTATGGGAATCATTGTAAATCTGGATGTAATGATGGCAAAGCGGAAGATCAGCCTGACGGAACTGGCGAATCAGGTGGATCTGACCCAGGCCAATCTGTCCATCCTGAAAAATAATAAAGCAAAAGCCATACGTTTCTCTACGCTGGAATCCATCTGCGAGGTGCTGCATTGCCAGCCCGGAGACATTCTGGAATATGTGGAAGATTCAAAAGAAGAGAAAAACAATTAAATCCTGAAAGGGGGAGATCACAATGCAGGAAAATACAGTAGTACAGGAAACAACTTCAGCAAATCAGGGACAGATATCCGGGCAGAATGTAGTCCGGGTGGTAGAAAAGACAGAGACTGCGGAGACAAAGCGCATGAAGGAACATTTTAATTTCTTTGGACCGGTGACGTTTCTCTATGCCGTGTTCTATGCGTTTTGCATGTTTCATAACGGATCGGGAATTACCTTCCCTTTTTTTCTCGCAGGCACTTTACTGTATTTTGTCTTCTCGCTGTCAAAACTGAAGATTACCTTGAAAAAAGGAAGCACCTTTTACATGATCAGCATTCTGCTGCTGGGGATATCCACCTTCTGCACGGACGGATGGGCAATCATCAGCCTGAATAAGCTGGCGGTCTTTTTGCTGGTAATGTGTCTGCTGCTGAATCAATATTTTGATACGAAAAAGTGGAATCTGGGAAAATATGTGGGGAGTATCTGTCAGCTGATCGTTATGAGCTTCGGCGAACTGGGCAAGCCCTTCTCCGATGGCAAAGCCTATTTTCGTGAAAAGGGAAAAGTAAATAAGAAGGTATGGTATGGGCTGCTGGGAGTAGTGATCGCATTGCCTATTGTACTGATCGCTGCCGGACTGTTAAGCTCTGCCGATGCGGTATTCCGTAAGATGACAACGGATTTCATGAACTGGATCCGCCCGGGCAATATATTCAACGTAGTCATCAGGGTAACATTTCTGTTCTTTACTTCCTATGCACTGACTTCTTATCTGTGTAAGAGAAGCATCCCGGAAGAAGTGAAGGATCGCAGAAAGGGTGAGCCGGTACTGGCAATTACGATTATGTCATTGCTGTCACTTTTGTATCTGTTGTTTTCCGGTATTCAGATCTTCGGATTGTTCTTGGGGAAAATGCAGCTGCCGGAGGGCTATACCTATGCACAGTACGCAAGAGAGGGCTTCTTCCAGCTGCTGGCTGTCAGCATTCTGAATCTGATCCTGGTACTGGTGTGCCTCAGCTTTTTTAGGGAAAGTAAGGTACTGAAAGTAATTATGACGATTATGTCATTATGTACTTTTATCATGATCGCGTCTAGCGTAATGCGAATGATCATTTACATCCGGTATTATTATCTGACTTTCCTGCGGATCTTTGTATTGTGGATGCTGGCGGTATTATTCGTCATGTTTATCGGAGTACTGATCAACATTTACAGGGAAAGCTTCCCTTTGTTCCGCTATGGTGTGGTGATAGTGACAGTGCTGTATCTGGCATTGTCCTTCAGCCATCCTGACTATATTATAGCCAGAGTGAATATTGCCAATGCACCCGGCGCGGACGGTACGGGCTGGGAAGAATCTGTGGCACAGGATTACGGAGACGATTTTTTCACCGGACCGTTTTTCCGGGGATCGGAATATAATGACTACTCTTATCTGAGTGATCTCAGTGCGGATGCAGCACCGGCCATTATTCCTTATATGGAGAGCCTGGGGTATGATTTTGGCGCCTATGAACTGGAGAACCCTACGGATATTATGAGCGAAGATACGCAGGCTCAGTGGTGGGGGAGTTATCAGCCGAAGGGATTCGGATATTATTACCTGAACCATAATAAGAAGCGTCTGGAGCAGACATCTCTGCGGACATTTAATATTTCCAGATATATGATGCGGAAACAGATAGAGGCAAGAATCGGTGGAAAATAAAGAAATGAATACGGAAAAAATAAAGTTTTATAAAAAGCATCCGGTGTTGCTTGCATGGCTGATTTCTATATTTATCGGACTGGGCTATGCGCTTTTTACGATCATAGCCTCTGTTATTCATTATGAGCAAAGAGATTATGTATGGGAGATCATTACGGCTTTTACAGAAATGTTTACTTGGGCAATTTTAATGGGAGCGGTACTGGTATTTCCTGTGGTGCTGACGATCAGCGAAGGAATCTGCCTGATCAGTGAAGCATGGGAACGTCCGGTGAAGGGAGCCTGGCTGTTTGACCAGCATGTATTTTGGCTGGGCGGATTCTATGAACTTTGTTATTTGGGGTTGATTATGGATGTGACATCCGCTGACTGGCAGACGCAGTTAAGCAATTCCAATAAACATACACCGATTTACAGTGGTTCTATGGTTACTTTTATAGTACTCATTCTGCTGGCATTTATAGGGTATGAGATCCTGCAGAGCATTCCGCTTTGGAAGCTGCCGCCCCTTGTGACAGTCCTGTCGATTTCCGCAATGTACATGGGACTGTTAGAGCTGATCCTGTTCACAGTACAGATATTCAAGCCGACGATTTTGCTTGATGGATATTTGTTATTATTTCCACTGTGCTGTGTGCTGCTGGTGGTGCGACTGCTTCTGAAGAAAATACGGGAGTGGAATGCACTGGTGCAGAATGCGGAGGCGGAACACTTTGGGACGGGGAAGATTTATCAGAATCCCATGCTGCGTTGGTGTGACAGCATATTGCGGAAGGCTGCATGGTGGCCGGTGCTGGGACTGGTATTGATGTTCCCACTGTTGGGGATCCTGATCGCAATCCTCATGCTGTTTGGGCAGGCACCGGATTCTGTGATTAAAGCATTCACGGAGACCAGCGACTGGAATCTGTCTCTCAGGCAGGCACCGCAGAATGTCATGTATGATGAACATTATCTCTGCACGGTAGCTGCCGGCGGTCATGAAAAGGTCGTAAAGCCTATCCGCCTGGGGAGGCGGCATGGGCATGAAGTCATTGTGAACCGTCAGTTGTGCATCGCCAATGCTTTTGAACAGGTGTTGGAAGAACGGACTCCCGGCTTCCACCGGGCACTGCGTCATTTTTATGACACTTACGGGTTCCCTGTGGCGAGACTGATCCACAGTAAATACACGGCGGATCTGGTGTATTTTATCATGAAACCTTTAGAATGGATCTTCCTGTGCGTGCTGTACCTGACAGATGCCCATCCCGAGAACCGCATTGCTGTGCAGTATACCGGGAAGACGGCGGCGCAGGTGGAAAAATAGTAAAATATAAATGGAAAAAGCTCTCCCTTCTGGATATAATAATATTTGAAAGGGAGGCTTTTTTATATGATAAAAGTAAATTGAACTAAATCGGAATTTGGGGGAGGAAACAGTATGAAAAAGATTATTGCAATGGTTCTTTGTCTTGTGTTGGTTTTTTCATTGGCTGGTTGTGGAAATAATGATCAAAGTTCAGATACGCATGATGCGAACTACGAAGAAGGTTATACGGCTGGCTACGAGGTTGGATATAATGATGGGAAGCAGCAAATGGCCGAAAACAAAAAGTACTTTGCACAGTTTTCGGGATCTTTTACAGCTTCCGTTGAACAACTCTTGCCGGATTACTTTGCGCTTCCGGGAAAAACGATTGCCGTAGTTCACTTCTTTCAGGATAAACCATTTTTACTTCGCTTTCAGGAAGATATGACAGGAAAGCTTGTTGAAGGAACGGTTTATGTGTTCGAGTTCAAGACATTTGAAGTTGAACTTCCGGCTGATGAGGAAAATCCAGATATTTCGGATTATATGTATTCAATAGATGTTACTAATTATAGAGTTGCGGAAGATAGCGAACTCGGGTTGGACAGCATAACGCCGACTGTTGAAATAATATCGAAGTAAGTAACCGGATTATTTAATAAGCAATCACCGTGGTAAATTATCATTTATAGGATTGTCTTTTAAGGGGTAATTATACTATTACACTTAAAAGACAATTCTATTTAGATATTAAAATATATTTATTGTCTAATTAGGAATTATAAGTTATACTTTGCGTATAAGTACATTTCACTTATGAAAATTTCTATGTCAGCGAAAGCTGATGTCCCATCCGATTCCCTAAATCATAGAACCAGGAAGAAGGGAAGAGGAAAACCCACACAGAAAGAAAATCAGTTGTATCAGAAAAACAGGTAAGTTATAATGTAGATATGGCGAAATCCTTTTATTTCCGGCGGTATCTATGATTACCTGACACAAAAGGAGGAAACCATTGAATACGGAATTAAAGAGTGCAGTAATGGCAACAGACAGAGACGCCCAATACGATAACAGCGCAAAACGCCTGATAGCACATAAGATCATCCTGGCGCGGATCCTGGTGAAGACCGTGGAGGAATTTAAGGGGATGGATCCGCTCGAGGTAGCAGCACTGATAGAGGGACTTCCTTATATCAGCGCCGTGCCGGTGGAGCCGGGACTGACGAATGCGGTGCATTTTCAGAATGGTCAACGCCTTGTTGGTTTTAATACAGAGAATCAGGAACTGAACGAAGGCCTGGTGCGTTTTGACATTGTATTTTATGTGCGGATGAAGGATGGCCTTTCGCAGATCATTATTAATGTGGAAGCACAAAAGGATGAACCCGGCGAATATGAGATCCTGAACCGGGCAGTCTTCTACGTGAGCAGATTGATTTCTTCCCAGAAAGAACGGGATTTTGAGAATTCGAGCTACGATGACATCAAATGTGTCTATTCCATCTGGATCTGTATGAATATGGAGGAAAACACCATGAGTCATATTCATCTGACCAAAGGAGACCTGATCGGCTCTTATGAATGGAAGGGCAATCTGGATCTGTTGAATATCATTATGATAGGTCTTGCGAAGGAACTGCCGGAGCATGATGAGACCTACGAGCTGCATCGTCTGCTGGGAGCATTATTGTCCAGAGAGCTTACAGTGGACGAGAAGCTGGATATTATTGGAAAGGAATATGATATTCCATTAGAAGAGAATTTCAGAAAGGATATGAGTACTATGTGTAATTTGAGCCAGGGAGTTAAGGAAGAAGGTATCGCAATTGGGCGTGCAGAGGGTGAGGCAGGACTCATTACAAAAATGTATAAAAACGGTCTTTCAATAGAACTGATTGCATCTGCAACAGATAAAACAATAGAAGAGGTAAAGACGATTATTGAGGGAAAAGAAAAATCCCAAGAGGCTTGAGAATTATTACCGGAAAAAACGCGGGGATGTGTAATTCATGTTTATACATTTCTGCGTTTTTTATGAAATGATAATTGAATAATAAATCGGAAGAGTTGCACGTGATGCAACTATGATGCAATGGTATGTTAAATTCTTTACTGTAATGGACGGGGGAAGCGTTCGGTTACAATAAATACATAAGGAGAGATACAAAATGAGGGGCAAATTAATAGTTATCACAGGAGTTATGGCACTGGGGTTGTCTGCCTGCGGAGCACAGGGGAGTGATCCGGTGGGAGGGAGTAGTAGTTCAGAGGTTATCGGATCCGCAGAGGCTGCGGTAACGGAAGAGAGCACTTCAGAGACTGGTGAATCCATGGAAGCGACAGTATCCACGGAGACTGTTTCCGACACTACGGCATCCACGACAGGTCCTTCTTACGAAGATGAGGACGCATGGCTTCCCTGGGAAGATTATGGAGAATGTTCCAACACGGTAAAAGAATTCTACAATGATAATGAAGAAAAGACCTATTATTTCGAAATAGATGAGTTCTATTTTGCTGATGAAAAGTATGCAAAGGTAAATGATTATCTGCAGCAGATGTATGAGAATTACAGAACCCAGTATGAGGAGGAAGGGGAGAATCACACCGGAGCGTATGAGTTAGTGGATGAAACTCTTTCCGAGGGACAGCGGTATGATGACAATTATCTGGTATTCAATGGCATTACTTTAGCGGATGACGAGTATGTCAGCCTGCATTTTAATGACACGGTTTATTATGCAGGAGCAGCGCATCCATTATCCTATTACATACCCGTGACGATCTCCGTTGCCACCGGCGAAGAAGTCACTCCGGAAGAAGTTTTGGGGAAGACCTGGGACGAGATCCGGGCAGCAGGCTCTATTGAAGAAGAAAACGAAGAAAATTTTAATGCCGATTACGGCTTTTACATCACAGAGAAGGAACTGTGCTATCTCTATCGCACGAATTTCTTTGTAGAAGAGATTCGGATTTCTCGGTAAAGGAATCGGATTGAACTGACAGGGCAAAAGAGGTATACTTATTTCCGGAAACGAACGGAGGTACCGGGATGGAAAAGTTTACCCCTTCAGAGCTTTGTGCAGACATTAAGATCTATGATTATAAGCAGAAAGTAAAATATGATGAGAAATCCCTGGTGATTTTTGAGAAAACAGGGAAAATGATAACAGCCGGAAAAGAGTGCGAAGGCATGCTTTACGCTCTTCCGGCTAATTCTATTGGTTTTTCTCCGATCGTATTGGGAAGAGTCAGCGACTATACCTGTGCGGAAAAGATGCTAAAGCAGATGCTGTGCCGGTATCTTGGCAAGGCATCATTTACGGGATACGGAGAAGGGCTTATTTTTATTCACGAGAAGCTGAACGAAGTGGAAATGAAAGCCTATTTCGATCTTCTGTATCAGGCGGGAGCCAAAAATGTGGTCTATGCAGATGAAAGCGTGAAAGGAATCCCGGAGGGAACTCCCTGGGAGGATGTGATCTGGGGAATGAAGAACACTTATAAAAATCTTCGTTTTGCCGTGGAGATTACGAAGGAACAGCCCATGGATTATCTCAGATATTCGCTGGCGGAGCTGGCAGAGAACTGTAAGCGGTGGGGGCTGGAAGAGGAATATAACAAAAGAGTAATGGAGATGAAATAATGGTATTAGATGTTTTAGGATTACTGTCAGCCTGTTCGTATGCTTTGGACTGTGTGGAGGCAGAACTGGTACATGTGTCTGACAAACATGCGAAGCGTGTGGCATACATGAGTGTCTGCATGGCAGAGCAGCTGGGGATCAGCGATGAGAGCCTGCAGGATCTGGCAGCATGTGCCCTGTTGCATGATAATGCACTGACACAGTATATTCAGGAAGAATTACATAAGGATGTTGCAAATGTTCCGCAAGCTTCTCAGGTAGGAATTCACTGTACCCTGGGTGAAAAAAATATACAGAGACTTCCCTTCCATACGGATGTGAAGAATGTAATTCTGTATCACCATGAAAATGCCAATGGGAGTGGACCGTTTGGAAAAACATGGGAAGAGATTCCGCTTTTTTCCCGCATCATTCATTTAGGCGATCTGTTGGACCGGGCGTACGGTGCAAAGGGCTTCACGGAGGATATTTTCAATAAAGCTTGTGGATATCTTCACAAAAATGAAGGAACCGTTGTGGACAAGGAATGTGTGGATGCTTTCCTGCAGGCATTTCCCCTGCCGCATTTTCTGACACTGGGAGAGGATAGCTTTGAGAAAAATCTGTGGGAGAAAATCCCCCGCATCAAACAGGAGCTAAGCTTCGCACAGATCAAGGAACTGGCCCGTTTTTTTGCACAGATCGTTGATTACAAGTCACCCTTTACCAGCACCCATTCCATTGGTGTGGCGGAGGATGCGGAGCGCCTAAGCCGCTATATGGGCTTTGATGAAGAGACCGTGCAGAAAATGTACCTGGCGGGCGTTTTACATGATATCGGAAAAGTGGCGGTAGGTAATGAGATCCTGGAGAAGCCGGGAAGGCTTACGGAGGACGAATTTGCTGTGATGAAACATCATGCGGCATATACCTATTATATTCTGTCAGGCGTAGATGATTTTGACGAGATCCGCGACTGGGCGGCATTCCACCATGAGCGGCTGGACGGAACCGGATATCCTTTCGGGAAGACCGCCGCAGAGCTGAACACGCAGGAGCGCATGATGGCCTGTATAGACATCTATCAGGCACTGACGGAAAGCCGTCCCTATAAACAGGGCATGCCTCACGAAAAAGCTTGTGAGATCCTGCGGGATATGGCGAATAAGGGCTGGCTGGATGAAACGATTGTGAAACAGGTCGAGGATTGCTTTCGGGGATAAAAGATGTGAGGGCGATTATTGCAGGATTAATATGACGCAGATATAGGGAAGGTATAAAGATATGGACAACTTTATAGAAGCTTTGTATGGACAACCGGAAGGAACTATTCCGGAGGAGTATGATTGGTTTGCTCCGCTGTTGGGTGATTGGGAGTTTGATTATAAAGATAAGTTTATAGATGGTGATCATAACAGGCCACAGCGTCAATTAAAGGGAGAGTGGATCTTTAGGCGGGTATTGAACGGGATAGGCATTGAAGATATGTTCATATGTCCTTCCAGAGCAACGAGGGAGACTTCTCCACAGCCGGATGGTGAGTATGGTGTTGGACTCAGAATATATAATTCAAAGACTCATTGTTATGATATGGTATATGCATGCAAGAGTAAATTTACAAATTTGTGTTTTACCATGGAAAATGGAATATTGACGGGAACTGTTCTGGAAAATCCCAATCGAAAATGGCGATTTGTGGAAAGAAATGAAAATACATTTCATTGGCAGAATATTACCATTCAGGAGAATGGTGACATTACTGTAAATTGTGAGGTTTTCGGGAAAAGAAAAAGCGAGGAAGCGTAAAACATGAACGTTATAGACATTATGAAGCGCCCTGCGGCCTATGCCAGTGGCTATGAAAATATCCCGGGAGAGGAACAGAACCGGGCAAAACAGCTTTGCTGGGAATATAATAGAACGGCTCCGAGTGAACAGCAGAAGCGGCGGGAAATCTTACAGGAGCTTTTGGGAACCTGTCATCCGATGACAGGCATTGAACCGGATTTTCACTGCGATTATGGATTTAATATTCATACCCACGGACTTACAGTCATCAATTATAACTGTGTCATTCTGGATACCTCACCCGTCAATATCGGTGCGGGTGCATTTATCGCGCCCGGCGTCTGTCTGGCCTGCTCCGGACATGCGGTTGACCCGGGACAGCGCAGTCAGGGAATCGGTACTTCTGCACCCATCACGCTGGAAGAAAATGTATGGATCGGAGCAAATGCCACGGTCTGCGGTGGTGTAACCATCGGCGCGGGTTCTGTGATCGGCGCCGGAAGTGTGGTTACCCATGATATTCCGGCGGGAGTGATTGCAGCAGGCGTTCCCTGCCGGGTGATCCGTCCCATTACGGAGAAAGATAAGATCCGGCCGGAGGACATTCTTTTCTAAAAAAGATGACGATAGCCCCACTCTTGTGTTACTATGGTGGAAAATAATACAAAGGAGTGGGGAGAATATGTTTACAAAAAGGAGTTGGGAATCCTTTTATTCCGGTCTCATTATGGTGGGACTGGTATTTATGGTGTTCCCGGTTATTTATTTCTGCGGTGCGACAAAGGAGAAGCAGATCCTGCCGCCGCTTATCATGTTTCTGCTGGGTCTGGTGATCTTCGTGATTAGTGTTCACTTTTCTGTCAAATACCACAAGGAGAAAACGAAATACACCAAATATAAGATCGACAAGTCTCTGACCTACACATTCACCTTAACTTACGGGGATAAGGTGGAGACCGTCACGGATTTTTCCCAGATCGAATATGCCATCAAGTGGCTGGCGAAATACCGGACGGGCCATGTGGAGATCGCAGTCACGCCTACTATGGGAAGCCTGAAAAAGTTCTACATCTGCTACACCGACAAAGATCCGTACATTCACATGCTGATCGAGCAGGAGAGAGAAGACGGCGTGGGATATTGGGAAGAACGGGGAAATTCTTACAAGATTCCCATTATGACACTCGAGCGGCTCTATGTGAAACATAAGATGATTTCGTTTGATTACCTGAACCGCAGGGAGACTGGTGTGGATGCAAGGGAAGGACTGATCCTATGATGCAGCGCTGGCGGGAAAAACTGAAATATATAGAAGCCGGAATGATCATCAGTGCGTTGATCCTTTTTGTGGCAACGTTGATATTCGGAGACAACCTCACGCTGGAAGTGATCGCATTTATAGTAGGAACCGTGTTGTTTTCCCGTGTGATCGAGCGTATGGATAAAAAAGAAATCGAGAAAATGAAACGCCAGGAAGAGGAAGAACTGAAAGATATTGTCTGAGAATAAATCCTGTTTCCCAAAGGAAGAATGATTGACACGGAGGTTAGCGAGTGCTAACCATAGGAAGAGATTTTGAAAACTTTGGGAGTGACAATATATGGATCTGGCATTCTGGCTGGCGATTGCAGCAGCGATCCTGTGCGTTGCTGTCGCCATTTACGGTGAAAGTAAAAAGGATAAAAAATAGGGAAAAGAATGACACTTCAGCAATTAAAGTATGTAATAACGGTAGCAGAGACCGGCACCATCACGGAAGCAGCCAACAGGCTGTATGTTTCACAGCCCAGTTTAACCAACGCGATCCACGAGTTGGAAAAGGAAATGAATATTGTTATTTTCAACCGGACCAACAAGGGGATCACGCTTTCCAAAGAGGGAGATGACTTTTTGGGATATGCGAGACAGGTGCTGGAGCAGGCGGCGATCCTTGAGGATAAATACAAGGGAAATCTCGGGGGCAAAAAACAGTTCTGCGTATCCACCCAGCATTATTCCTTTGCCGTCAACGCATTCGTGGACCTGATCAAACAGTACGGGCAGGAAGAATACGATTTCAGCCTGCGGGAGACACAGACCTATGAGATCATAGAAGATGTGGCGCGTCTGCGCAGCGAGATCGGAATCCTGTTTTTGAATGATTTCAATGAAGCGGTACTCAGCAAGCTGTTGAAATCCCATGATCTGGAATTCCACCAGTTGTTTGTTGCCAGTCCCCATGTATTTATCAGCAGAAAACATCCGCTGGCGGGTAACAGCATAATTACGAACGAAGAACTGGAAGAATACCCGTACCTGTCTTTTGAACAGGGAGAGCACAATTCCTTTTATTTTTCAGAGGAAATCTTCTCTGATTTTGAACGCAGGAAAAATATCCGTGTGCGGGACAGAGCAACACTGTTCAATCTGCTGATCGGCCTGAACGGTTACACCGTGTGCAGCGGCGTGATCGATAAAAAATTAAACGGAAAAGATATTATCGCCGTGCCACTGGCAGATGAGAGTGACATGCGGATCGGTTATATCACACACAGAAAAGGAATGCTCAGCAGACTGGGTACTACCTACCTGGAAGCACTGCAGAAGTATTTAGGATGAATGGGTTGTCCATAGCTTTAAACTATGGACAACCCTTATTTTTACGTATTTTGCGGATTTCATCATTTCTCTTATAATGAGGACAATTCAAAAAACGACAAAACAACAAAGAAATGGAGAGAATGACAATGAGCAATTTACAGACACCTTTTCGCTATGATTTCGTAGGAAGTTTTTTAAGACCGGAGAAGTTGAAGAAAGCAAGAAGACAGTTCAATGAAGGAAAGATCGATGCTGCGGCACTGAAGAAAGTGGAAGATGAAGCCATCACAGAGCTTGTGAGCAAGATCAAAGAGCTGGGCTATCATGTGATCACAGACGGTGAATTCCGCAGAGCCACCTGGCATCTGGATTTCATGTGGGGATTCGACGGCATCGGCCATACCCCTACCAAGACGGGACTTCCGTTCCACGGCGAGGCGGCCATGGTGGATGATACCTATATTGTAGGCAAGATCGGACTGACCGGGGAGCATCCTTTTGTAGATCATTTCCGGTTTGTAAAAGCATTAGAGGATGAAAATACCGTAGCAAAGCAGACCATACCTTCTCCCGCCCAGTTTCTGGCACAGTTTACCATGCCCTTTAACCGAGGCTGCACAGAGAAGCATTATCCGAATGAGCAGGAACTGGTAAATGACATCGTGGCGGCCTACGGAAAAGTGATCGATGATCTCTATGCGGCAGGATGCCGGAACTTACAGCTGGATGACTGCACCTGGGGCATGTTCGCAGACAAGATCGGTCATACCCTGTACGGAACCACCAGAGAGGGAATTGTGGAGTTCCAGAAAGCCCACAAGGATATTAACGATAAGGTGATCGCCAATGCACCGAAGGATATGATCATCAACACCCATGTATGCCGCGGTAATTTCCATTCCACCTACGCAAGCGAGGGTGCCTATGATTCCGTAGCGGATATCCTGTTTGGCGAAGAGAATGTGAATGCCTATTTCCTGGAGTTTGATGATGAGAGATCCGGCGGTTTCGCACCTTTGGCCAAGGTATCCGGGGAGAAAAAGGTCGTTCTGGGACTGATCACTACCAAGTCTCCCGTACTGGAGGACAAACAGCTTGTCATTGACAGAATCCATGATGCGGCAAAATACATTCCACTGGAAAGATTATACTTAAGCCCCCAGTGTGGATTTGCTTCCTGCGAGATCGGCAACAAGCTGACCGAGGAAGAACAGTGGGCAAAACTCCGACTTGTGAAAGAGGTGGCGGAGGAAGTCTGGGGAAAATAAATAAACGTGGTTCCGGCGATTACCAGAGAGGTGGTCGCCGGAATTTTAATTATATTCAATTGTCTCATTTTTCTGGATAGGCTATAATATACCTATGGTTATCCCTGTTTAACATTTTCTAAATGGGGATTTTTGAAATATTTTGAATATGAAAAATAATACGGAGGAAGCAGAAACATGAATAAACAAACAGCCCATTACCATCTTCCCGGTCTGTTTGAATTCTATGAATTATACAGAATGTTCCTGCCGTTGTTTCGGGAACACCGGGAATATTTTTACGACTGGTGCGACATCGGTTCCATCTACGGAGCCCCGCCGGACTGCATCTGGGGAGGCGGCCGGGTCTCACTGGAGGATCACGACGCAGGAGAAGTGCTGGCACTGTTACAGGAATACGGGATCTCAGCCCGTCTGACCTTCAGCAATTCAAAGCTTATCGAAGAACATCTTTCCGACAGAAAATGCAATGAACTCTGTGCCCTGTTTGCGGAAAATACAGAGCTGGAAAACGGTGTGATCGTCCATTCGGAACTGCTGTTACAGTATTTGAAAAGTCATTATCCGCAACTTTATCTGATATCCTCCACCACAAAAGTACTGACGGATTTTGAAGCGTTAAAAAAGGAAACAGACAGAGAAGATTTTCGCTACGTCGTACCGGATTTCCGCCTGAACAAGGCTTATGAAAAATTAAATACGCTGACAGAATCACAGAAAGACAAAGTGGAGTTTTTGTGCAATGAGTGCTGCTATTTTGGCTGCAAGGACAGGAAGGAATGCTACGAAGCCGTCAGCCACAGGAATCTGGGAGAGGAGCCGGATTTTAGTTGTACCTCACCGGGGGCGGAGGAGGGCTATCGTTTCTCCAAAGTTATGAAAAATCCCGGATTTATCAGTGTGGGAGATATTCAGAAGATCTATCTGCCTATGGGATTTTCCAATTATAAGATCGAGGGCCGAGGACTGGGCAGTGCACTGGTTCTGGAATTTTTACTGTATTATATGACGAAGCCGGAGTACCAGCTGCAGGTCAGAGAAGAAATCTATCTGGACAATATGCTGGATCTGTTTTAATTATTTGAGCCACCACCTCATAAATGAGCAAAATCAGCTGCGTAGCAGATGGCGGCAGGGTCGTTGCTGTAGGAACTCTGGAGCAGATCAAGGCAGATGCCGATAGCATTACGGGAAAATATCTGTAAAAAATCAAAAACCCGGATACGGCAGAGGCATCCGCTCACCGTACCCGGGTTTAAAAAACTGATTTTTACAGAATCACCTGCTCCAGCTTCTCACGGAAGTCCGCTTCGGACATGGCGCCGACGAAGTTGGCCACGGGTTGTCCGTCTCTGAAGATCACAAAATTCGGAATGCTTGCCACGCGGTACTTCTGGGCGATGGTCATGTTCTCATCCACATTGATCTTGCCGACCTTTACTTTTCCCTCGTAAGCTTCTGCCAGCTTTGCCACGGTAGGAGCCATCATCTTGCAGGGATTGCACCAGTCTGCGTAGAAATCTACCAGAACGGGCAGAGGGGAGTTCAGAACTTCTTCCTCAAAATTAGCAACGGTAAACGTATATTCCATAAGTATCCTTCCTTTCTGTTATCTGTTGTTGATAGTATCTCAAAAATAAGATTCTATATTCGGGGCCTTATCTGTAAATAATATATTTGCAGATGGGATTGCCAACGGAGGAAAACTTTTCCTCGTATTCGGTCATGACGTTCCCCTCCATCAGCGCGGCATCGTTATGCAGATCGTAGGTGATCACCTGCGCTTTCCATCCGGCGGGCTCCAGTTCCTCTACTGCAAAATCAAACAACGGGCGGTTGTCTGTCTTGAATTCCAGCGTACCCTCTTTTTTCAGGATCACATCATAGCGGGCCAGAAACTGTCTCGAAGGAAGTCTTCTCTTCGCATGACGGTCCTTGGGCCAGGGATCGGAGAAATTCAGATAAATGCGGTCCACTTCACCTTTTCCGAACACCTTATCGATGTCTTCTGCATCCATACGGATGAATTTCAGGTTGGGAAGCTCGTCCTCTTCCATTTTCTGGATCGCGCGGAGCAATACGCTGGAATATTTTTCAATTCCCACATAATTGATCTGCGGATTCTGCTTTGCAAGGATATGCAGGAAACGTCCCTTTCCCATACCAATCTCAATATGGATCGGATGATCGTTTCCGAAAATCTCATGCCAGGTTCCGGGGCATGCTTCCAGGGTATCTTCCGGTACGACATAGGGACTTTCCGCAATAACTTCCCGGGAACCGGTAATATTTCGTAACCTCATGGTAATCTCAGCCTTTCTTATAGTAATCTGTATTGTCAATGTACTTTATCTGAGAAAGCTTGTCAAGTCACAGGCCGGGGGATTATACTGGCAGTAGGAGGAGAAAATTTATGAAATGGATGATTGCATCGGATATTCACGGATCGGCATATTACTGTCGAAAACTGTTGGAAGCATATACGGAGGAAGGGGCCGACAGGCTGCTTTTACTGGGGGATATTTTATACCACGGCCCCAGAAATGATCTGCCCAGAGATTATGCGCCTAAGGAAGTGATCGCTTTATTGAACGAGCGGAAAAATGATATCTACTGTGTACGCGGTAATTGCGATACGGAGGTGGATCAGATGGTTCTGGAATTTCCGGTGCTGAGTGATTATTGTGTACTTGCGGAAGGGACGCAGGCAATCTATGCCACCCATGGACATATCTATAATGAGCAGAAACTGCCGCCATTGCATTCCGGAGATATTTTACTGCACGGTCATACTCATGTGCCGAAATGCGTTGTTCATGAGACAGAGCAGTATATCTGCATGAATCCGGGGTCCGTGTCGATTCCCAAGGAAGAAAGCTGGCACGGATACATGATCTGGGAAGGCAAAAATTTTGTGTGGAAAGACTTCGACGGACAGGAACATTTACGGTATTCCGTATAGAGAATGACAGCGTTCGCAGAAGGTCTTAAAAAGAATTAAAAAATAGAGATAAGACTTTGGTTTTTAGGTAAAATGGTGTATGATAAAGAATGCGCATTATCATACACCATTTTATTTTGAAGATATCAGGAAGGATTTATACATGCAGTTTTTCAGGCATTTTTCATATAGAAGTTTTTTAACCAGGGCAGTGATGGGAATCAGCGCTCTCTGCCTTTTTGCATCTCAGGGGCTTAGTGTCTCTGCTGCAACGATCAAAGAAGAGAACATCGCCCGCAATCAGGCACTGGCCATTCAGTCCAATGAAGTGGCAAACTGGCCTACGGGACCGGTAGTCAGCGCAGAATCCGCCATTTTGATGGATGCGGATACCGGAGCGATCCTTTATGCCAAAAATATCCATCAGCAGGAATACCCTGCCAGTACCACCAAAATTCTGACAACATTGATCGCATCCGAGCGCTGCAGCATGGATGAGATCGTGGATTTCTCCTATGATGCGGTACACGATATTGATCCCGGAAGCAACCATATCGCTATTGACCCCGGCGAGCAGCTGACCATGGAGGAATGTCTGAATGCCATTCTGATCCGCTCCGCCAATGAAGTTTCTTTCGCGGTAGCAGAGCATATTTCCGGAACGACCTGGCAGGACTTTGCACCGATCATGAATGAAAGAGCCAAGGAACTGGGGTGTGTTGATTCCAATTTCGTCAATCCCAACGGACTTCCCAATGAGGATCATTACACCAGTGCCTATGACCTGGCGATGATCGGAAGAGCTTTTTTTGCCAACGAAGCGCTGTGTAAAATGACAATGACACATATGCTGCACATTTTGCCGTCGGAACGCCAGCCGGATGATATTATGGAAGTCAACAAGATGGAACTGATCCCCGGCGGTAAATATGCATATCCGTATCTGGTAGGCTGTAAGACCGGTTACACCGATGTTGCCCGCAGTACACTGGTGTCCTGTGCGGAAAAAGACGGCATGAAGCTGATCTGTGTGGTCATGAAAGACGAAAATCCGAATTACTATGAAGATACAATCACTCTGTTTGATTATGGTTTCAGCAATTTTCAGAGAGTGAACATTTCTCAGACAGAGACCAAGTATAATATCGAGAATGCAGGATCTTTTTACAGTGGGAATGATATTTTCGGCAACTCCAAACCGATTCTGGAACTGAACCAGACGGACAGCATCACTTTGCCGAACACCATCACCTTTCAGGATGCGGTGTCCAGTATTTCCTATGGTAATACAGAACCAGGACAGGTGGCTGTGATCACTTATACTTACAATGATGTGGTACTGGGAACGGCATCCCTGGACTTTACGGCAGCGGAAAAGGGCAGTAGTGTCTTCCGGGAAAATACGGCAGAGACCACGGAGTCTGCAGAGGAAAGCGGTGCAACCGATGAAACGCAGTCAGGCACAACGACCACAGAGGCAGACAATACAGAGACAACCGAAACAGCAGGAGATAACACCGGCAACAATGGTGGAATTCCAACGGTTGCACAGGAGACATCCCCGGAGGAGGAAAACAGCACTTCCGGCGGTCCTGCGGTTATTTTCATTAATGTGGTAAAAGTATTTTTCTGTATCGTGGGAATTGCGGTATTGATCTTCCTTGCACTGTTATTACGTACGTTTTTCAAGAATTATCATTTTGCCCACCGCAGTACCCGCCTGACCTGGAGATTTAACCGCAGAAGAAATCGTTCCAGATCCCGGTATCGTTCGGTGGATCAGGACCTTCGTAACCGACGCAAAGAAGCAATCCGACAGGCGAAAAAACGTCAAAAGCCCAAGAAGTCATCCCACTTTCGTGGGTAGTATTCCGAAGGGGAGATTTCCATACATTTTACCCAGTTTGATTTTGACATATCAATGGGTACTATGGTACACTGAATAAGAAAAAAGTGGGGTAGTATACCCGGGGAAATGAGAAGCTTAGGATAAGAAAAGGTTAAGGGAGCGAAATACCTTGGATAAGAGTGAATATAAATTAAGAGCGGAAGAAATCAAAGACTTGATCAGCCGTGGGGAGTATGCGCAGGCTGCGGAGATTGCGGATACCATTGACTGGCGCAGAGTCAAAAGTGTTATGATGCTGTGCACTATCAGTGACCTTTACAAGATCAATCGAAGATACGAGGATGCCAGAGATATGCTGCTTCTGGCATATGAACGCCGTCCGGGAGGAAGGACGATCTGCTATTCTCTGTGCGAACTTTCCATTAAAATGGAAGAGTATGTACAGGCTATCGAGTATTACAAAGAGTTTGTGCAGGTAGCGCCCAAGGATCCCGGCAGATATATTTTGCAGTACAAATTATATGAGGCGCAGGATGTCAGTCTGGAAGAGCGCATTGCTGTTCTGGAAGAACTGAAAAAGAGAGATTACAGAGAAAAATGGGCATATGAGTTGGCTTATCTATATCACAGAGTAGGACTTGCTGCCAGATGTGTAGAGGAATGTGATGAGCTGATCCTTTGGTTTGGCGAGGGCAAATACGTTATCAAGGCAATGGAGCTGAAAATGCTCCATCAGCCGCTAACACCGGAACAGCAGGAAAAATACGATCATCGTTTTGACGCGCCCGGTACGCAGCAGTATTCTCAGAATTATGCGCAGGATCCCGGTTATGGACAGAACGAAACTTATGATCCGAATCAGGGCTATGTGCAAGACGGAAGTTACGACCCGAATCAGGGCTATGCACAGGGCGGAAGTTATGACCCGAACCAGGGCTATGCACAGGATGGAAGTTATGACCCGAATCAGGGCTATGCACAGGATGGAAGTTACGATTCCAATCCGGACAATGTGCAGGAGGGGGCTTATGATCAGGTGATTGATGACACCAGAGTCTATGAACCGGTGCAGCCCCAGCAGGCACCCGCACAGCCGGCGGAAGATGATTTCGACATTCATGTGAAGACCATGGATGTGGGACAATATAATACGATCAATCTACAGGCAGAACTGGCAGCAGGCCTGCGGGAGGTACTGAGTGAGGACCATGCGAAGGAGACTTCGGATTCCATTACCCGTTCTATCGTGGCACCCATGATCGATCCCGGGGATTCCGATACGGAGTCTCTGGATTATCCGGAGATCGCAGATGTCAGTGAAGACGATCTGGAGCCGGAGACGGAGCAGATGGAGAGCTCGGAAGTATTCTTTGGGGAGACCGGAGAAATCGGCGATCTGTCACAGGTGCCCCAGGTAGAGACGGAAGAGATTCTGCCGGAAGAGCCTGTTGTTGCAAGAAGAACCGATGTAGTACCGGAGCTATCCGAAGTACAGAAGACACCGGAAGTACAGGAAATCGTGAAGGAACCGGAAACACAGAAAGTACCGGAAGCTCCCGTAGAGCCACCAAAGGAACTGGCCGATGTGCTGGCACAGGAATCCGACGGTCAGATCAGCCTGGTAATGCCGGAGGCAGAGAGCATTGAGAAACAGATCACCGGCCAGATGAATATCGAGGATATTCTGGCAGAGTGGGAACGCAAGAAGAAGGAGAATCTGGAGAAGAGAGAAGAAGAGGTTCGCCAACATGTATTACAGCAGACCGGAGCCATGTTCACGGAGTTTGAACAGGCGGTAAGAGACGGATTGCTGGAAAAACTGGAAAAAGAAAAAGCTGCGGACACGGCAGATACCGTGGCAGAAGATACAACAGATACCGATGAGGTAGAAGAGCTGGAAGAGATCACGGAAGAGCCTGCCACAGAGGAACCCGTGGAAGAACTGACGGAGGCTGCTCCTGCAGAGGAAGCGGAACAAGAGCCTGTAGAAGAGCTTCCGGAAGAGGATACTGTAGAAGAACTCGCGGAAGAACCTGCATATGAGCCGGAAGCAGAAGAATTTGAGGAACCTGCAGAACCGGAAGCAGAAATCTATGAGCAGGAAGAAATCGTAGACGAGGAACAGGCAGAACCGGAAGGAGCAATGGATGACGAGCCTGTAGAGGAGCCCACGGCGGAAGTAGTAGAATCGGTAGATGAGGAAACAGCCAGCGAAGAGATAGAACTGACGGCTGAGGAAACACCGGAGGCCGGGGAAGCACCGGAACAGCCGGAGCGCCCCGCAGTAGAGCGAGACAAAGCAAAGGTTCGTGCGCTTACCAGAGAAGAGAGAGAACTGTACGCACCCTTTATCCAGAGCAGATCTGCCAGAGAGCAGTTAGTCAAGGCCATTGATAATATCAGTCTGGCAGCCTACACCGGCAACGTGATCATCACTGGAGAAGAGGGTATGGATACCTTATCTCTGGCGAAGAACATGGTTCGCGAAATTCAGGCAACCGACAGCAATTTCTCCGGAAAAGTGGCAAAGATCTCTGGACATGCATTGAATAAAAAGGATACTGCAGATACCTTATCCAAGCTGAAAAACGGCGCGCTGATCATTTGCAAGGCATCCGAAATGAACGATGCTACGGCAAATGTACTTCACAAGGCATTGCAGCAGGAGAGTCAGGGAATCGTAATTATTCTGGAAGATACGAAGAGGGATATTGATAAATTCCTCGAGAAACATGAAAAATTGAGAGAGTGCTTTACCGCACGAATGGATGTGGAAGCCCTCAGCAATAACACACTGGTGGCATTCGGCAAACAGTATGCACGGGAGATGGAATACTCTATTGACGAACTCGGAGAGCTGGCGTTACATACCAGAATCGAAGATATGCAGACGATAGATCATGTGGTTACGGTAGTGGATGTAAAGCAGATCGTGGATGAAGCGATCGCTCATGCAAATAAAAAGACATTGAAGCATTTCTTCGATGTCCTGTTTGCCAAGAGATATGACGATGAGGATATGATCATCCTCACCGAGAAAGACTTTGTATAGCGGGAGGCGCGGTCATGACGAAGGAGAAGGTATTTATTTCCGAAGCAGATCAGTATCTTTTTGCCCAGGGGACCCATTATGATATATACAAAAAACTGGGTGCACATCTGTCGGTGGAAGACGGCGTGCAGGGAGTCTATTTCGGAGTATGGGCACCAAATGCAGCACAGGTGAATGTCATTGGCACATTCAATGAATGGAATGAGGAATCCCATCCCATGCAGAAGCTGGGAGAAGGCGGTATCTGGGGGCTGTTCATTCCCGGCGTGGAAGAGGGAACGATGTATAAGTTCCTGATCTATGCAAGGGATGGCAGAAAGCTCTACAAAGCAGATCCTTTTGCCAATTATGCGGAGTACCGGCCGGGTACGGCATCTATCGTCACCGATATTACAGGCTTTGACTGGAGAGATTCCAAGTGGATGGAAGCCCGGGACAAAAAGGACATGAATAAAGAGCCTATGGCAATCTATGAATGCCATATCGGTTCTTTTATGAAGCATCCTAACAACGGTACTGCTGAAGGCTTTTACAATTACCGGGAGTTTGCGGACCGGATCATAGAATATCTGAAAGAGATGAAGTATACCCATGTAGAACTGATGGGTATTGCAGAGCATCCGTTTGACGGTTCCTGGGGATATCAGGTGACCGGTTACTATGCACCGACTTCCCGTTACGGAACACCGAAGGATTTTATGTACCTGATCAATGAACTGCACAAGGCCGGAGTCGGCGTGATTCTGGACTGGGTACCTGCGCATTTTGCAACTGATGCCCATGGCTTGGCTGAATTTGACGGTCAGTGCATTTTTGAACATCCCGATCCCCGTCTGGGAGAGCATCCCGAATGGGGAACCAAAATCTTCAATTACGGCAAAAATGAAGTAAAGAACTTCCTGGTAGCCAATGCCCTGTTCTGGCTCAGAGAGTTCCATGTGGACGGCATCCGTGTAGATGCGGTGGCATCCATGCTATATCTGGATTATGGTAAAAAAGAAGGTGAGTGGCTGCCGAATAAATTCGGTGGCAACAAGAATCTGGAGGCCATTGAGTTCTTCCACCATCTGAATTCTGTCATCCGTGGAACGTATCCCGGATTTGTGACAATTGCCGAGGAATCCACGGCGTGGCCGAATGTGACCAGCGATATCGGAGGCGAGGGATTAGGCTTCTCCTTTAAATGGAATATGGGCTGGATGCATGATTTCTGTGAATACATGAAGCTGGATCCTCTGTATCGTAAGGGCAATCATTACGCTATGACCTTTGCCATGAGCTACAATGACAGTGAGAACTACATTCTGCCCCTGTCTCATGACGAAGTGGTACATCTGAAGTGTTCCATGGTAAATAAGATGCCAGGTTATACTGCGGATAAATACGCAAATCTGCGTGTGGGCTATACCTACATGTTCGGACATTCCGGCAAAAAGCTGCTGTTCATGGGACAGGATTTCGGACAGGAGCGTGAGTGGAGTGAAGAGCGCGAACTGGACTGGTATCTGTTAGGTGAGAAGCTGAATCAGGGCGTACATACCTATGTAAAGGAACTGTTGGAACTGTACCGCAAGTATCCTGCAATGTATGAGATCGACAATACCTGGGACGGTTTCGAGTGGATGAATGCGGATGATGCAGAACACAGCACCTATTGCTTTGTGAGAAAATGTTCCAGCAGCAAGAACAATCTGCTGTTTGTATTGAATATGACTCCGATGAAATGGGAGAATTATACCGTACCCGTGCCGAAAAAGAAGAAATATAAGCTGCTGCTCAACAGCGATGAGGAGCGTTTCGGCGGCTGGGGCAATGAAATTCCCGCAGAGATCATGGCAGAGAAAAAGCCTTACCATTACAAGGATTATTCTATCAGCTTTGATCTGCCCCCTTACGGAGCTGCTGTATTTCTGTTCTAAGTCCGGTTAAGAAATTATAAGAAACGACCGAAATAAAAGATGAGTGTGACCCAAAGGTGCACTCATCTTTTTTCTTAACTATTCAGAGACATGTAAATATCACTAAGGCCTCTTTGAATGCTTGCATTCGTAAGAGGATTTAGTGATATTTATAGGGCGATATAGCCTCAATGGGCAAAAGGAAAGCTCTGAAAGAGCGATTTTGCGAATGAGTCTCTGAATAGTTATTTCAAGAGTTATTACCAGGAAGGACGACAAGCGTGAAGATAACATTTCAGAATCAGACGGTAACTGATACAGAAAATAGAACAGAAAGTATCCAGACGGAGAAAAATACCTGGGGCAGAGATAAAATACAGCGCAATAAAAAAAGTGTGAATGCAAATACTTTTGGAGCCGTATACGAGAGTGGGCAGATCCCAATGCCTGTGGGAAATGAAGAGAATAATAAGGGAAAATCCCTGATTGAACTACAGCAGGATGCCGGGAACACCAATGTGGCATTACAGCAGGATTACATGACACTACTGTCACATACTATGTCCCAGGAGGATTATGCGAAGGCTTGTGAGGACGGATTTGACCCCAGAGAACTGGATCAGGATACCGCAGTTACCATCGTGGACAGGATCAAAGCAGAACTGGTGCGTTCCGGACAGAACATTGCCGGATACACGGACGACATAGATCTGGACACCCTGGCGGCAGCTGTGGGCAGCGATACACTGGCACAAAGTATTGAAGAACAGTTCCGGGCAACGGATATACCTCTGACTCCTGAAAATGTAGATGAATTAAAAACCGCCTGGGAGCTGGCATCTTCTCTGCAGCAGCCCCAGGAAGGCGAGGTCGGGTATCTTGTAGATAATGGATTGGAGCCGGAGATCTGGAACTTGTATGTGGCAGAGAACAGCGGCGCGAAAGTACAGCAGAATACCGTACCGCAGGAACTGCAGGACCAGATGGATAAGGTGATCACGGATGCCGGCCTGCCGGTCAATGATGAGAACCGCCAGAAAGCGCAGTGGCTGGTGGGAGCAGGTTTGCCGCTGACAACGGATACCTTGCAGCAGCTGGCAGAACTGGATACGATTGACTATCCCGTCAGTGAGGATGCTTTTGCACAGGCAGCGGCATCGGCACTCGCGGAGGGGAAATCCCCTGTTCATGCGAATCTGGCACGGCAGGAAAATATATACGAGAAAGCCACAGAAATGGTACAGGACTGGTTCTCGGATGCAAAATGGGATGTCACGGCGGAGAATCTGGCGGCCAGAAAACAACTGGAAGAGATCCGGCTGCGCATGACAGCGGAAGTGAATGTGAAACTCTTACAGAGTGATTTTTCCATTGATACGGCCCCTATGGAGCAGCTGATCGAAGCACTGCGTAGAGCGGAGGCAGAAGTTGCGGATAAGTATTTCCCCAACGATGCGGATGCCGTGGCAAAATATGAGACCTATACACAGACCGTACAGGTGACAAACGAACTGCCGGGACTGCCGGTCAGCGTGTTGGGACCCTATAGCCTGAAACAGAAAGTTTCGCAGGAGACCGTGGCAGAATTTCACAGCGAAGGTAAGGCGTTGCAGACGGCCTATACAGAAGCAAATGAACGTTATGAGACACTGATGACAGCCCCCAGAAGAGATCTGGGGGACAGCATCCGCAAGGCATTTTCCAATGTAGATGACATTCTGACAGATATGTCATTGGATAAAACACTGGAGAACCAGCGGGCGGTCCGCATCCTCGCGTATAACCGGATGGAGATTACTGCAGAAAATATCGAAAGAGTCAAAGAAGCAGACAAACAGGTCACTGCAGTGATTGAGAAACTGACACCGAAGAATGTATTGCAGATGATCCGGGACGGCGTAAATCCGTTGGAGAAGACTTTTGGGGAACTGGAGTCCTATTTTGCCGAAAATCCTCAGAGTTATGAGGAAGAGGCGGAGGACTACAGCCGTTTCCTGTATCAGCTGGAACAAAAGAAAGATATCACGGAGAATGAGCGGAAAGCTTATATCGGTATCTATCGTATGGTACACCAGATTGAGAGAGAAGATGGTGCCGCAGTAGGTGCGGTGGTAAATACCGGCGCAGAATTGCAATTTTCCACACTCCTGGCAGCTTCCAGGAGCAGAAGAACCTCCCATATGGACTGGAAAGTGTCGGATGATACCGGACTGACACAGGAAGTACGTTTATCGGAGAACAATATTTCAGAGCAGATTTCTGTAGGGATGGCAAAAGAAATATTGACAGATGTGTCAGAAGACACTGAGAGCAGAGACGCATATTATCAGGAATGTCTGCAGCAGATGCGGGAAGCGGTAGAGACCGAACCGGGAGCAGCACAAATGTTGGAAAGGGGAGAGGTAAATACCAGTACTTCTAACCTGCTGGCAGCGCAGGCTCTGCTGGAGGATCCGGCGGAACTGTTCAGCGACCTGCAACGCTATCGTAAGAAATACAACAAAGAGAAAGAAATACCTGTGGCGGCAACCGGAGAGGAGCCTGCCGGAACAGAAGCCTCCGGATTGTGGGAACAGCTGGATCAGCAGAATTTTGCAGATGATTACCGGACCATGCTTCAGGATGCTTTACAGGAGACAGAGACGATCAGTCTGGAACAGGCAGAGAGCCATCTGGATGTGAAACAGTTACAGCTGGTACACAAACAGCTGCGCCTTGCAGGAAATCTTCAGAACAGGCAGGAGTATTTCCTACCGATGTATCTGGGAGACCAGCTGGCAGGAGTGCATCTTACCCTACAGCAGGGAACCGGAGAGACCTCGGCTGTGGATATCCGGGTAGATGCGGGAGACGAACAGTTGGAAGCGCATTTACAGGTCAACGGAGAACACATCGAAGGTTATCTCGTAGGAAATACCCCGGAAGAGGTTACGAAACTGGAAAAGACCTCCGATATATTCCTTGAATGGATTCAGACAGATACCTCTGCAGACTGGAAAGCGGAAAAGCTTTCTGTTGTCAGCTCCCGGGATATGACAAGGATGGCTGCCGGTGAGACGCAAAATGCAGAAACAATAGAGAGCCGGGCAGATGCGGCGCAACTGTACCGCCTGGCAAAAGGATTCCTGCAGGCTGTCGCAGACAGCAGCGGAAAGTAAGGAGTAACAACACATGAGAATTAATTACAATGTATCGGCAATGTTATCCAACAATGCCTTATCTACCAATGATGACCTGCTGTCCAAATCATTAGAGAGACTTTCTTCCGGATTAAAGATCAATCATGCAAAGGATAATCCGGCAGGACTGGCAATGTCCAAACGTATGAATGCCCAGATCGAGGGCCTGTCCGTGGCAAACCAGAATGCCAGCGACGGCGTATCCATTATCGAGATTGCAGATGGCGCCATGACCGAGATCAGTGAGATGCTGCAGCGAATCAATGAGCTCTCCGTCAAGGCTGCGAACGGTATAATGACGGATGATGACCGGGCTACCGTACAGGATGAAGTAAAGCAACTGAAAGAGGAAATCACCAGAATTTCTGACGTAACAGAGTTCAACGGACAGAAACTGCTGAATGGGGAGTACGATCTGAAGGGATATACCAACAAGCAGGAAGTTAAGGTGAACTACTATTCTACCGACGTGCCGGTAAAAGAATATACCATAAAGTCTATACCGCTGACAAAGGATGCGGACGGCAATATTGTGCTGGACGGAGATGTGACGTTCGGAGATGGTTTCCCGGATGCGAAGACACTGAAGACTGAACTGAAGGATGATCTTTTGACCATCACCGGAGAAAACGGATTTGAGATGCGCCTTGATGTGAGCGGAACTTTGAATGGAGCACAGACAGGAACAACGGTTCAGGATCTGAAGATCAATGCCACAGGTATCGGCGCTATGCGCTTACAGATCGGAGCTAATGAACATCAGGTGCTGGAAGTAAATATTCCTGCGGTTTCTTTACAGAATATGGGAATCGAGAATGTTGATGTCAGTACTGCAGAAGGTGCGGACGATGCCATTGATCGCGTAGACGGCGCCATCAAATATGTATCTTCCGTTCGAGGCAGACTGGGTGCATTCCAGAACCGTCTGGAATCTACGATCAACAGTCTGGATATTACCAGCGAAAATATGACTTCCGCATATTCCCGTATTATGGATGTAGATATGGCGGAAGAAATGACTTCTTATACGACTTATCAGATCTTGGCACAGGCAGGAACCTCCATGCTGGCACAGGCCAACGAGAGACCGTCTCAGGTACTGCAGTTGTTACAGTAGGAAAGTTCTGAATAAGAGGACATGGCAGAATGACAAAAGAATGCAAACAACAATTTACACTTCGGATCACACAGGCGAATTCCACGCAGTTGATCGTGATCCTGTATGAAATGACCTTACAATATCTGGCAGACGGAGAGCAGGCAGCAGATGATGCCGGACTGGCGGAAGCTGTTCACAGAGCCAGGGGATGTATCAAAGAGCTCCTGAACTCTCTGCACAGAGAATACAGCCCGGCAGGAGAGCTTTCCAGACTGTACCTGTTCTGCCTTCGCAGACTTGCTGTATGTGAAGTCCGCAGAGACCGCACAATATTGGAAGAGATTCGCAAAGTGATTGCACCTCTCTGCGATGCGTACAGGCAGATCCAGGATCAGGATACTTCCGGCCCGGTGATGAACAATTCTCAGACAGTATATGCCGGACTGACTTACGGCAGGAACCAGTTAACCGAAAACATGGCTGACCAGGGCACGAATCGGGGAATGTTGGTATAGATTTTTTTCCTGATCCGCCGGCTGCAGAGCGGCCAGCTCTGTGAGATGCTGATACCTTTTTTGTAACGCATTGATTTCATAAATATAACTGTCAATGAGATCACTTTCCAAAGCATTATCGAAACCCGCATAGGCGATTTCCAACGCCTGGCGGGTTTTTCTTATGGATTCTTTCAGATCTATGGGAGAGAAATCCTCTTCAATGATTTCCGGGGAGGCATCTGCCTGACTAAAAAAGATTTTCATAACATTAACCGTCCTTTCTGCTAACAGTATAGGAACAAAAAAGGAAAAATATACCTGACATGGAGGAAAACGGAAGACATTTTTGCACGGAAAGAGGAATAGATTAGGATAAAGAATTGTCGGGAATGCGAGAACAACAGTGGAACATCCGGAAAATTTATTATGGCTGATAGCAGTGGCGGCATTATTGCTGCTCATAAGCTTTTTGGGGAAAAAGGCAGAGTGGCTCCTCAATTTTGCATTGCGGGGCATTATGGGAACCATTGCCATTTATTTTATTAATATGGGTGTGACTTTCCTTGGATTTACTACAGTGGTTGGAATCAATGCAGTAAGTATTTTGACAACGGGAATCCTTGGAATTCCGGGCATTGTGATGCTGTACGGGCTAAGTATTTATGAAATATTATAAAAAGGTGTTTTGACATACGGAAAGCGTGTAAAATAGCGTATTTCAGGATGACTGAAAATATGAAAAACAATTCTGTTTGTTAAAATGTACTAAAGTTTATCTTTTTACGAAAAAGGTATTGCCAGACGGAAAGTGAGCATTTATAATTCATCTTACAACCAATCGCGATGGTTGTTCAGAGCATCTTATAAGATCTTTTAGAATTTCTATTTTGGGATAGATTCATCCCGCATTACCAGAAGACTGATTTTGAATAGTTGGGAGGAAGGTGACGACAGGACTATACGCAGGAAAATAATGTGAAATCAGGAGAAGGAGATGAGATATTTGGGGTATTATGTATACTTTTGGCAATAGCTTGCTGTTTTGATTACAAAACGCACAGGATACCCAATTGGCTGATCGTATGCTGCATGTTTGCAGGCCTGGGGTATCGGTTGATCAGCGGCGGGTACAAAGGCGTTTTGGAATATCTGGCAAGTGCATTACTGACAACGATATTACTTTATTTTGTTTTTTGGATCGGAGCCATAGGAGCCGGTGATGTTAAGATGTTGGGAGTCTGTGCCGGTTTTTTTCCCTGGAATAAAGTACTTTATTTTCTGTTTTTCGCGCTCATGATTGCAGCAGTAATTGCACTTTACAAAATGTATCTGGAACGCAATATGAAAGACCGTTTGTACTATTTGGGAGAGTACTTATGGGACGTATTCCGGTGTGGAAGATGGAAACTTTATTTTGCCGGAGAACGGGAAGGTGCCGGAGCAGGGATTTGCATGGCGGGACCGGTGTTCTGCAGTGCATTGATGTATATGGGAGGAATGTATTGATGGAACAAAAGGAACCGGTTCTGGTTCTGTATGACCGGGAGGAAGAATACGCGCGGCTTTTTTCAGAATACCTGAAGAGGCAAAAGGAATTGCCCTGGCAGATCCATACTTATACCAGGGCGGAAGAACTGTTGGCGGGAGAGAAAAGCGGGGAGGTAACAATGCTGGTGGTGGCGGAATCCTCCTGTGAGGAGGCATTGAACACATTACAGCCGACATGCCAGGCAATTTTAAATGAGAGCGGAACTCTCCGCTTTCATCAGTTTCCCAATATTAACAAATATCAGGAAGCGGGACAGGTGTGGAAGGAACTGTTGGCGTTGTATGTAGAGACGACGGGGATACGGATACCGCTGTTATGTGCGGAATATAAGACCCGTTTTATCGGAATGTACTCTCCGGTTCACAGATGCCTTCAAAGTACGTTCGCATTGTCTTTCGCACAGCTGATGGCAGAAAAACATCCCACGCTGTATCTGAATTTCGAACATTATGTGGGGATCATAGAATTGCTTCCGGAGAGACAGGACCGGGATCTGGCAGATCTGCTCTATTTTTTAGCAGGAGATGAAGGAAAATTTCCTCTTCGCATGCAGACGGTCATTCAGAGAAAAGGCAATCTGGATTATATTCCACCCATGCGGAACGGACAGAACCTGTTGGGGATCACCTGGGAAGAATGGAGAAGTCTGTTCCAGAGGATCGAGGAGCTGGGAAAATACGAATATGTCATTCTGGATCTGAGTGAAAGCATACAGGGGCTGTTGGATGTTCTGCAGATGTGTATCAAAGTATTTACGCTGACCAGAGAGGACAAGATGTCACAGTGTAAACTGGATCAATATGAACAGCTATTGTCACTATGCGAGAAAGAGGAAGTAAAGGGGAAGACCAGAAAGCTGAATTTGCCATACTTTCAGCGACTTCCCGTGGAAATGGAACAGTATACCAGAGGGGAACTGGCAGATTATGTGAGAAAAGAAATAGAGACATTGGAAGAGTAGAATAGGAGAAGGACAAATGGATTATTTAGAGCAGAGAAGAAAACTTCGTCAGATGGTACAGGAAAGACTGGATTATGGAAGAGATTATACGGATGAAGAAGTGGAGGATACGATCGATGAAGTACTGATGGAGCAGGAAAGTCTGGAGTTATGCCCGGTAGAATTGCGGAGACGTCTGCGTAAGGAATTGTTTGATTCCCTGAGAAGACTGGATATTCTGCAGATTTTTGTGGAGGACAGCTCTGTTACAGAGATCATGATCAACGGAATGGATCACATTTTTGTAGAACAGGATGGACAACTGCGGGAACTGGATCGAGCCTTTGATTCCGTGGAAAAATTACAGGATGTCATTCAGCAGATTGTGGCGGGGTGTAATCGCGTGGTCAATGAAGCGTCACCCATCGTAGATGCCCGGTTGAATAATGGTTCCAGAGTAAATATTGTCATGAATCCCATTGCTCTGAATGGTCCGATCGTCACGATCCGGAGATTCCCGGACAAGCCTGTCACCATGCAGAAGCTGATCGGTCTGGAAACCATTTCGCTGGAGGCAGCCCAGTTCCTGGAGACACTGGTGAAGGCGGGCTACAACATTTTTGTCAGTGGAGGAACGGGAAGCGGCAAGACAACATTCCTAAATGTTCTGTCCGGCTATATTTCGGCGGAAGAGCGGGTGATCACCATAGAAGACAGTGCGGAACTACAGCTGCAGGGTCTTCCGAATCTGGTTCGTTTAGAGACTCGTAACGGCAATACCGAAGGATGCAGAGAAATCGGAATCCGGGAACTGATCCGTTCGTCTCTGCGGATGCGGCCGGACCGGATCATTGTAGGAGAGGTCCGGGGACCGGAGGCTATCGATATGCTGCAATGCATGAACACCGGCCATGATGGGAGTATGTCCACCGGGCATGCCAACAGTGCCACGGATATGCTGGCAAGACTGGAAAATATGGTCCTGATGGGAATGGATCTTCCGCTGACGGCTATTCGCAACCAGATCGCCTCGGGAGTGGATGTTATTGTACATCTGGGGCGGATCCGTGATAAGAGTAGACGTGTCCTGGAGATCACGGAGGTAGTAGGTTGTGAGAATGGAGAAATACGCCTGAATCCTTTGTATCAGTTTGAAGAGCTGGGGGAAAACAGTGAAGGAAAAGTGGTCGGCAGGCTGCGGAGAAAAGGAGAATTACTTCATGAAGGAAAGCTTAAGGCAGCAGGATTATCATAAGGTTTTTCAGAAGCGGGGAGATTGCATACGGCTGCTGGCACAGACATCAGGGGTAGTTATATTTTTTGCCTGGTTTTTCTATCGCTCTATCTGGGCGGTTCCGCTATTGTTCCCTCTGGGGATTCTCTATTTTCGCAGGTGCGTCAACAGACAGTGTCGGAAGAACAGACAGGAACTGACCATGCAATTCAAGGAATGCATCTTGTCTGTGGCAAATTCTCTGAGAAGCGGATATGCGTTGGAAAATGCTTTTCTGGAAAGCCGGGAGGATATACGAATGTTGTATGGTGAACATTCCGCCATGTACCGGGAACTGGAACTGATCCGCAGAGGAATGATACTGAATATCACGCTGGAAGAGTTGATCAGTGATCTGGCAGACCGGAGTGGCATTGAGGAAATTGAGCAATTTTCCGCTATTTTGAACATTGCCAAGAGAGGCGGTGGAAATGTCACGCAGATCATACGGACTACAGCAGAGGTGATCAGTAATAAAGTGGAAACCATGCAGGAGATGCTGACCATGTTACAGGGGAGAAGACTGGAACAGAACGTGATGGAGATCATGCCGTTTGGAATTTCTCTCTATATCGCAGCCGCTTATCCGGGATATTTTGGAACGCTCTACCATAATGGAATGGGTATCATAGTGATGACACTCTGCCTTGCAGTCTATGCAGGAGCATATCTGCTGGGTGAGAAGATACTGGATCAGATCGAGGAGGAACTGTAGAAAGAGATGATAGGTAAGAAAGGCATCCTGCGTTTTTTCTATAAGGTGACGATGGTCTGCTATAAAAAGCTACATTTGTGGAGAATTCCGATACCTGGAAGAGATAAGGTGCAAGCGGATCTGAATCGTATGCACCCGGGAGAAAATCCGCAGGAGTGTGTGACAGACTATTATGTGACAAAGCTGACACTTTCTGCAGTCATACTGATCGCTGGGATAATGCTTGCCATTACAATGCATTACAGCAGTCGGGAAAGTCATATCCTGCAGAATCAATGGGTGTATCGGGGATCTGGGGAAGAGGGCAGTCGGGAATACAGCATCACCGGACAGGTGGAGGACGGCGAGAGATATTCTTTCCAGATGGAAGTGATGCCTCGCAAGTATAGCCAAAGCGAATTGGAGAATTTGTACGAGCAGTTTGGGAGAGAACTGCCTCAGTTGATCCTGGAGAAAAATGATTCTCCCGATGAGATCAGAGAGAATCTGGATTTATCGGAAACGTATGAAGGATACCCGTTTCTGGTGAACTGGAAAAGCAATTCTACGGAAGCTGTTGAAGAGAATGGACAGATACATCCCGGGCAGGAGGATGTGCCTGTATTGTTGAGAGCGGAGATACAATACGGGGAATTTGTCAGAGAGACAACGGTTAAGGTAACAGTCGTAAAAAGGAATGAGACCCCACAGGAAAGAGAGAAAAGCAAGTTGTCGGAATTACTGCAGCGGGCGCAGGAGGAAGATCCGGAAAGTGAAAAAATCCAGCTGCCCACAGAAATTGAGGGCAGAAAAATTTCCTGGGAAGAAGATATTCCGGAGACTGGATGGAAGATTCTGGCGGGGGCTCTGTTGTTGGCGGCGGCAGTCTTTTTCTTCCAGGACAAAGACCTGCATGATCTGGTGGAGAAGAAAAAGCGGGAGGAACGTAGAAGCTATCCGGAAATCCTGCAAAAGCTGACACTGTATCTGGAAGCGGGATTGACGGTCCGGTCTGCGTTTTGCCGGGTTGCAGAAGATTACGAGAAGGAAAGAAAACGAGGGGGACGTTGCCGGGAAGCTTACGAGGAAATGCTGATAGCAACCCGGGAGATACATATGGGAGTGCCGGAAGGGGCAGCATATGAGAACTTTGGGAAAAGGACAGGAGTCAGGGAATATGTCCGTTTAAGCACATTCCTGACGCAAAATCTGAAAAAGGGCAGTTCTACGCTTTTACAGCAATTAAAGGAAGAGTCTGTCCAGGCGGAAGAACTGCGGATACAGAATGCCAGAAAACTCAGTGAGGAAGCGGCGACAAAACTGCTCCTGCCTATGGTGATGCTGCTGGTGGTAGTAATGGTAATGATCATGGTGCCTGCATTTTCGAATGCGGGAATATAAGAAAAGGAAGGTATGGTTATGGGAAACAACAAATTAAAATCATTTCGACAGTTTCTGACAGAAGAAGACGGAATGGGTACAGTGGAAGTAATACTAATCATTGTGGTACTGGTAGGGTTGGTCATTATTTTTAAAGAGAAGATCACGGAAGTTGTCAATTCCATTTTCACAAAGATTACAAATCAGACCAAAAAGATATAAGGAAAATACGTTATGACATCCGTGAAAAAGGTAACCCCGGGTGGTTATATGACGGTATATCTGGCATTGACGGTGACAGTGATTATGGCCCTGTGTCTTGCTTTGATCGAGGGCTGTCGGTATCGGGGAATCTCACTGGAAACAGAATGCGTCATGGATATCGGAATGGATAGTATCCTGGCTGAATATCATAGAGAACTGCAGAAACAGTACAATCTGTTTGCCATAGACTGCTCTTACGGGACAGAAAGTGCTTCGACAAAGCTGACGGAGAGTCATTTGCTGGAGTATATGAACCGTAATTTTTCTCTGGAGGATGTGTTTCTCGAAAAACTGTTGTACCGGGATTTTTTTGCTGTTCAGGCAGAAGAAGCACAAGCTGTGAAAGCGGCATTTCTGACGGATGGCGAAGGAGAAGTCTTTCGGCGGGTTGCTGTCGATGCCATAGAGGATACGGTGGGAATCGGACTCTTACAGCAACTGACGGACTGGCTGCAGGTCATAGAATCCCGTGGACTGGAGCAACAGGATATTGCTGGACAAAAACAGCAGATCGATGCACAGATTCAGGAATATGACGGGAAGGAGACCACGGAAGGAAAAACCGTTCATATAGAGAATCCTACCGCAGCCCTGGAAGAGAAAAGAAATAAAGGTCTGTTAAAGCTGGTAACAGAGGAAGACAATATCTCCTCCCGCAGGATAGAAACAGAGTCCCTATTGGAGACGCGGATGGAGCGAGGAGAAATAAACTGCGGAAATCTGGTGCCGGGGACCGCAGAAAATTATGAAGAATGGGAAGCGTTAAAACAAAAAGTTTTTTTCCATGAGTATCTGTTGCGGTATCTTGGGCGGTATGGCCAGGAGAAACAGGACAGCCCCCTATGGTATCAGACAGAATATGTCATTGTAGGCAAGGATAATGATACTGACAATCTGAAGGGAATAGTGAACCGAATATTCGTTATCAGAGAAGCTGCAAATACCATGTATCTGACCGGTAGTGAGGAAAAACGGGCAATAGCGGAGCTATTGGGAGAGGCACTTGCAGCGGCAATGATGGTTCCGGAGATTGGAGAGTTGCTTGCGGCGACACTGATCCTGGGATGGGCTTTTGCAGAAAGTGTTTATGATGTAAAGGAACTTCTTGCCGGGGAAAAGATTCCCCTGTTAAAAACAGATGCTACCTGGCATTACGGACTTTCTTCCGCATTACAGGGAGAATTGCCCGGGACTTCCGAAGAGGATGCCTCCGGTTCCGATTCACCGGGAATGGGATATGAAGATTATCTGAGAATATTTTTGCTGCTCTGTGAGGAAAAGTCTGTTACCTGCCGGGCTATGGACGTGGTGGAAATGGATATTCGAAATACTCCGGGAAACAGAGCATTCCGACTGGATACCTGCATTGTGGAAATTGCAATGAATGTGAAAGTAAAAAGCAAATATGGCTATTCTTTTGAGATCGAGAGACAGAAATCTTATATAGGATCTTTAGAGGCAATAGAAAATACTGGTAATTAGGAAGACGAGCCGGGAAGGGAGGTGAGCAGCGATGTCCTCTTTATGCAAGTACAGCTTTATAACTATTAACAAGAATGATTCAAGTCCTACTCCGACTTTAAGAAAAACTCTTAACCCATGTAACGATTTACTCCCCGTAAAATTCCTACAGACAGCAAACTTCATAAAGAGGATATCACTGCTTATACTCCCGCGAACGCCGGTGAAGGCAAGTATGACGGTGGAAACAGCACTGGTTTTGCCGTTGTTTTGCTTTTTTATGATCCATATGGGAAGCGCTATAGAAATGATGCGTTTGCATGGAAACCTGGAAGTAGCATTGTGGGATGCCGGCAGACAGGTGGGAATCTATGGCGGAATACTGAATGCAGGAGATGCCGGAGAGAAAGAGGATAACGATGACAGGTTGGGAACAGTGGCTGTTTCCTATACCTATGTTAAAAATCAGATCTGCAATCAGCTGGGAGAAGAATATCTGGAGCAGTCGCCATTAGAACAGGGGGCAGACAGCCTGCAATTTCTGGAGAGCAGCACAAAGAATGATATCTGTGAGATTGTAGTCACCTATGGGATCAGTCCGCTCACGGAGGTTTTGGGATTTCGAAAATTCCGTATGGCGAACCGATACTATGGTCATTTGTGGAACGGCTATGCGATTCCGGGGACTGAGAATGATGAAGAATATGTCTATGTAACGGAAGATTCAGAAGTATATCATAGAAGCAGAGAATGTACACATCTGAGATTGTCGGTTCGACGGGTGGAAGCAGCGGAAATTCCTAAGGGTTATCATCCCTGTGAGAAGTGTATGGTACAGAAAAAAGATGCCGCTGCCCCGGAAGAGAATGGCTACTATATTTGCTCGGAGGGTGAATGTTATCACAGAAGGCGGGACTGCCCCGGGCTTAAGAGAACCATATATTGCATTGCCAGGAAAGATGTGGACGGGTACAGAGAATGCAGTAGATGCGGAAGAATATAAAACGGGAGAATGGTGAAGATGGAGTTGTGGGAAAATGTGATACTGACCGGCTATCTGCTATGGGGCAGCTGGTATGATATCCGGAAGAGAGCGGTTCCGGTGGGGGTATTGTTCCTGGGCGGAGTACTGGCTGTTATGGTTATTGTCTGGAAAGGCTTTGAATGCAGCAGGCTTGTCGCACTACTTCCCGGAATTCTGCTGTTGCTTTTGTCAAAGGCAACAAAGGAAATCGGTGAGGCGGATGGTATCGTACTGGCGCTGACCGGTTTTATAAGCAGAGATAAAAATATTCTTCTTATCTTAGGCATAAGCCTTCTGTATATCTTTCTTTATGCAATGATCCTGTTTTGTAGAAAGCGGAATCGCAGCCTGCAGATCCCATATCTTCCCTTTTTACTGGCAGCATATATAACGGCATGGATGACAGGATGATTGGAGGGAGCAATCGTATGCAACGAAAGAATTATAAAGCGTATTTTACCGTGGAGGCGGCAGTTCTGTATCCTATAGTGTTGGGAGTGATAGTGTTGATGACGTATTTACTGTTTTTTCAATATGATCGCTGCCTTTTGGAACAGGATATGGGAAGGGCGGCAGTGAGAAGCGGCAGTAGATGGATGCAGAAAAAAGAGGAACTGAATCGACAGCTGCAGGAGAAAGATATGTTTTTTGACACGGAGAAATATATTGCCTGGGAGAGTGAATTGCCGGTCTGGAAACTGGAAAAGAATCAGGTAACCGTGGAACAGACGGGAAGAATGCCTTATCCGTTTTCCGAAATAGCGGAAGTACCCAGGTATTGGAGCGCAAAAGCCGCATTTCAGGTGAAGAGGAACAATCCGGTGGAGATTCTGCGAAACAGTCAGAGGTATCGTGGGAAGACGGAAGAAACAACAGAGAGTGATAACAAGGAAAATACAAGTGGTGCGGTACAGTGAGAAAGGATGGAAGAATAGTTGCTAAATACAGAATATATCAGAAGCTTAAATGCGAATTATGAGAGACTATTATTAGAACGGAAACCGGAGGAAAAGAAATATCAGTATTGTATGATCAGCCGGGGAGGGATCAAAGGATTGCTGCCCTGCAGTTTGAGATACATAGACGGAGAGGCCTATCTCTATTATGATATTACTTCCAGACAGAATATTGCACAGCTTTTTGAGAAGAAGCCTATTACAAGACAATGGATCATGGACTTTTTGTGGAGTATGCGCAGAGTGCGGCAGGAAATGTCCCGTTTCCTTTTGGAAGAGAGTAACATCGTGTGGTTTCCGCAACATGTCTATCAGGATCTGGAGAAGAAAGAATTTTATTTTATATATGTCCCGTATTGCACGGAAAATACAGGATTTGATGAGCTGATGGAATACCTGGTGGAACATGTGGATTATCAGGATGAAAGCCTGGTGGAATATGTCTATAAAGCCTACGAGCAATATGAATCGGCAGGAGAGGTCTATTTGCAGGCCAAAATTTTTGAGGATGCAGAGTGCCTGAGAATCCCTGAAAAAATGGATGCCGTAGAGGAGGAAACAACTGCTGTCGTGGGACAAGATCAGGAGAAGGATGCGATAAGGGAAGAAGAGAAGGAAATGCCGGTGGGAGAAGTTACAGTAATAAAGGAAAAGAAAGGCCTGTTTAATCTGTGGGAAAACCGGAAAAAGAAAGAGAAGCAGGAACGGGATAATTATACCCGGAGTCTGCAACTGACCATGACGGGATATGCGGTGGCGGAGGAGACCGCTTATGAGGAAGAAGATATGGGAAGGACTGTGTATATGGAGGAAAGACCGGCCCCCAGAGAGAGTACACACCGCCTGTTGTCGGAAGAAGGGAAGCTGCTTGCAACATTAGAACAACCAATCTACACGATCGGAAAAAAACGGGGAGAAACGGATCTGGTATTGAATGATCAGTCGATCAGTCGTCTGCATGCAAGGATCATAAAGGAAACAGATGGGTATTATCTTGAAGATATGAATTCCACAAACGGTACATTTAAGAACGGATTACAACTGCAGCCTTATGAGAGGCGAAAGTTGGAAGAAGGAGATGAGATTACATTGGGTAAGATCACGGTAATCTACCGGTAGGCAGTGTGCAGCCCCCTTTTTGTTGACGGAGTGATATAAACAGTGGTACATTTGAAATACAATACCGGATGGAGAGAACATTGAGAGGAGCAATGAAGGTGAAAAGGCTTCGTAATGTACCCTGGGTAAGCGGAATGCTTGTGGTGATCAATGTAATTGTGTTCCTGATGTGTACTTTTTCGGGAAATGTGTTATATAATAAAGGCGAACTGGATGTAGTCAGTGTATTGGCCGGTAAACAGTACGGCAGGCTTTTGTGGGCAATGTTTTTGCACGCTGGCATAGAGCATATTTTTAATAATATGGTCCTCCTGTTTTTTCTGGGGGCCATGATTGAGAAGGTGACAGGTCATGTCACGTTTCTGGTGCTTTATTTTCTGTCCGGAATCGGAGGGAATTTATGCTCACTGCTGGTAAAGCTTCTGCAGATGGATTATTCGGCATCTGTAGGTGCCAGCGGAGCCATCTTTGGACTGGACGGAGTACTGCTTGCCTGGATTTTGCTGGATCGGCAATCTATGCCGGATGTGACACCCAAACGGGTGATTCTGATGATAGCATTATCTCTGTACAGTGGTTTTACTGCACAAAATATTGACAATGCGGCACATGTGGGCGGACTGGTGACCGGATTCCTGGCGGGACTTTTGTTTTGTGCGCTCAGGAAACACAGAAGACAGAAGAAAACGAAAGAGGTGTGGACTTGAATATCAACATTTACTATGGCGGACGAGGAATCATTGATGATCCTACGATCTATGTGATCAATAAGATGCAGGAAGTGCTGGAAGAGTTGCGGGTGCATGTGGAGAGATACAATCTTTATGATGGAAAGACCAATATTACGACATTGCCACAGACGCTGAAAGAGGCAGACGGAATTATTCTGGCAACGACAGTGGAGTGGTACGGTATCGGTGGCTATATGCAGCAGTTTCTGGATGCCTGCTGGCTGTATGGGGATAAAGAGACGATCGCTGGAATTTATATGTGTCCGGTCGTGATGTCTACCACCTACGGAGAGAGAGAAGGCAAGCTCAGTCTTGCGGCGGCCTGGGAGATTCTGGGAGGATTGCCCTGCAGCGGCATATGCGGATATATAGAGAATACAGTAACGTTGGAGATGAACGGACAGTACGGCCAGATCATTGAGAAAAAGGCTGAGAACATGTACCGTACTATCAACCAGAAGATTGCCAGTTTCCCAGCCAGCAATAAAGTGATGCGTCAGAAAGTAACGATCCCCAAGGCAATCAACCTGACACCGCAGGAGACAGAACAGTTGTCGGAATATGTATCGGATGATACGTTTGTACAGCGACAGAAGGAAGATATTCAGGAATTGACTTCCATGTTCCGGGATATGTTGGATAACAGCGGAACGGATAATGAACAGGAATATCTGGAAGAGTTCCGAAAAGTTTTTGTACCGCAGCCTGGTTTTGAAGCAAGATATGTTATTAATATAGAAGAAAAGAAGAATCCTCTGTGGATCGCTATTGGCAGTGGCGCACTGGAATGCGGATACGGTGAGACGGAGAAGCCGGATGTGGAGATGCAGATGAATCGTGCTGCCATGGAAGATATTGTGAACGGACGAATGACCTTCCAGAGGGCGTTTATGTCAGGCATTATGAAGCGAATGAAGGGAGATTTCCGAATTCTCAGAACACTGGATCAGATGTTTCCCTTTGAAGAAAATAATAGATAGGAGCAAAACGATGAAAAAGGAAGATTGTATTTTCTGTAAAATTGCAAACGGAGAGATCCCTTCCAAGACATTATACGAAGACGGGGATTTCAGAGTAATCTTGGATCTGGGACCGGCTACCAGAGGACATGCGCTGATCCTGCCCAGGGAGCATGCGGATAATCTCTATGAACTGCCGGAGGATACAGCGGCAAAAGTATTTGTTCTTGCAAAAAAGATGGCAACAAAGATGACAGAGAAATTACATTGCGATGGTCTCAATATCGTACAGAATAATGGAGAGGCTGCCGGACAGACCGTTCGCCATTTTCATATGCATTTGATTCCCCGTTATGAGAATGATGGACAGCATATTTTATGGAATCCCGGGAAAAGTACACCGGAAGAACTGGAAGAGATTCGCAAAACCATTACCGAATAACAGGGAGAAACCATGAGAACAGTAGATGTAGCTACTTTGACGCAAAATATCAAAGAAATGTGCATAGAGGCCAATCATTTCTTATCTGAGGACATGAAGACGGCATTTACAAAAGCGGAACAGCAGGAAAAAGCACCTTTGGGGAAGCAGATCCTGCAACAGTTGCAGCAGAATATGGATATTGCAGGCAAGGACATGATTCCCATCTGTCAGGATACCGGAATGGCGGTTGTATTTCTGGAAGTGGGTCAGGATGTGCATCTGACAGGGGGCAATGTGGAAGATGCCGTCAACGAAGGTGTCAGACAGGGATATGTGGACGGTTATCTGCGAAAATCTGTGGTGAAGGATCCCATTTACCGGGAGAATACGAAGGATAATACACCCGCGATCATTCATTATAGTATTGTTCCGGGGGATCGTGTCAGGATAACCGTGGCACCAAAGGGATTTGGCAGTGAGAATATGAGCAGAGTATTTATGCTCAAGCCAGCAGACGGAATAGAAGGCGTGAAGAACGCAATCCTGACGGCGGTAAAGGATGCAGGACCGAATGCGTGCCCTCCTATGGTGGTCGGAGTGGGCATTGGCGGTACTTTTGAAAAATGTGCATTGATGGCGAAGAAAGCATTGACACGTCCGGTGGATGAACATTCGGAGATACCCTATGTGAGGGAACTGGAAGAAGAGCTGCTGGAGAAGATTAATAAAACAGGCATCGGACCGGGAGGACTGGGCGGATCAACCACAGCACTGGCGGTCAATATTAATACATATCCCACACATATAGCGGGATTGCCGGTAGCTGTAAACATCTGTTGCCATGTCAATAGGCATGCAGTTAGAGAGATCTGAAGTAAAGATGTCCGGATATTATAATAATTGGAGTGTAAGCGACATGGATAAATATGTAAAAGTACCTCTCAGCGATGAAGATGCCCGCTCTCTGAAATCAGGAGATTATGTATATCTGACAGGGACCATCTATACAGCCCGGGATGCGGCGCACAAGAGAATGCAGGAAGTTCTGGACAGGGGAGAAACACTTCCTATAGGAATGAAAAATAACGTAATCTACTATATGGGACCGTCTCCGGCGAGAGAAGGCCGTCCTATAGGGTCTGCAGGCCCGACAACAGCCAGCAGAATGGATAAATATGCACCGGGATTATTGGATCTGGGACTGAAGGGGATGATCGGAAAAGGAAAAAGGTCACAGGCAGTCCGGGATGCCATTGTAAGAAACGGAGCGGTATACTTTGCAGCCGTAGGTGGTGCAGGAGCACTTTTGTCCCGCACAATTACCTCTTCTGAGGTCATTGCATATGATGATCTTGGAACAGAAGCTATCCGTAAACTGACCGTAAAGGACTTTCCTGCGATTGTAGTAATTGATGCAGAAGGTAATAACCTGTATGAAACGGCGGTAAAAGAATACAACGAAGAGTAGACTGGGGCGGACTATGTATAGAATCATACTGATGGTGGTAAGACTGTTCTATAAGGTGCCGTATTATCTGATTCGGATATGGTGGCTGGGAACCAGAAAGAATTTTGACCTGGAAAAGAACTATGCATTTATCAAAAAGGTAACAAAAGCGGCAAACCGTGCCGGAAGAGTAACCATAGAGAGCTATGGTGTGGAAAATATTCCGAAAGAAAACGGGTTTATCTTTTTCCCAAATCATCAGGGAATGTTTGATGCACTTGTGTTTCTGGAGTCCTGCCCGGTTCCTTTCTCTGTAGTCTATAAGAAAGAAGTAAGCAATGTAATCCTGTTAAAACAAGTATTTCGGGCATTGCACGCGATTGCCATAGACAGAGAAGACATTAAGCAATCGCTTCAGGTGATCAATCAGATGACAGAAGAAGTAAAGCAGGGCAGAAACTTTCTGATCTTCCCGGAAGGAACCAGAAGCCGTATGGGAAATCAACTGCTTCCATTTAAGGGAGGAACATTCAAAAGCGCAGTCAGAGCAAAGTGCCCCATTGTACCATGTGCTCTGATTGATTCTTACAAACCGTTTGATGAGAAGTCCATAGCTCCGGTTACGGTAAAGCTGATCTATTTACCGCCAATCTGTTATGAAGAGTATAAACAGTTGAAAACACCGGAGATTGCGGACATTGTAAAAACGAAGATTGAAGAAGCTATTCGGCAATATTCATAAACAATATCTACAATTAGGAAAATAATAAAAAAAGCAATTGACAAAAGCATAGAGCTTATGTATAATAACTTTTGCGTCACGAAATGACGCCAATAACATATTGGTAGAGACGATGTTCGGTTCATGGAGAAATACTCAAGAGGCTGAAGAGGCGCCCCTGCTAAGGGTGTAGGTCGGGCAACCGGCGCGAGGGTTCAAATCCCTCTTTCTCCGTTTACTACCAATAGGAAGTAAAAGAAGAATCTTAAGAGATTGAGATTTCTTTTTTTACGCCATTTCCACCATTATGTAAATGCTTTGAAAAATAAATGTAAAAAGTTGTTGACAAAGCACGGAGCAATGTGGTAGTATGAAACTCCACCGCGAAAATGAAAGTTTTCCGGTTGAGAAAAAGATTTGAAAAAATCGAAAAAAGTTGTTGACAAACAAAAGCGGTTATGATAAGATATCAGAGTTGCCGCTGAGAACAACAGCAACGAATGAACGAGCTCTTGCGAAGCAAGAGGTTATGATCTTTGACAAATAAACAGTAATGCAACCC